>Ga0105095_10000026_pt1 | contig 48475 bp, 37 predicted proteins | sample PPLLak2March2015_2_FD_79180 | JGI IMG/M metagenome (GOLD analysis project Ga0105095, IMG submission 79180) | Freshwater sediment microbial communities from Prairie Pothole Lake near Jamestown, North Dakota, USA - PPLs Lake P8 Core (3) Depth... | ecosystem: Environmental > Aquatic > Freshwater >...
ACGATTACTTTGGATCATCTTACAAAAATGTAGTATCATTTTTTGTTGATGAGAAAAAGCTAAGTGCTAATGACCTGAAAAAACTGATCGAAATCATTGAGAAAGGGAAAGAAAATGTATAATTTACTGTTATACCTGCTCAAGGTATCAGCAGGAACGGCCCTGTTCTACCTCTGTTATCTTTTACTGTTCAGCAGAGATACATTCTACCTGAGAAACAGGATTCTTCTGATCCTGACGTTACTTCTGCCAACCATTCTTCCGGCTATAAGGATTCCGGTCCTTTCAGATAGCGTGATTCCGTTGGAAATGACAAGTGTAATAGATAATATTATTTTTCCGGAGGCTACATCTGAAACAGTAATGTCAAATACAATTAATCCTTTCGATTATGGCAGATTATTTGTGTGGATATATTTTACAATAGCCGGATTATTGCTGCTAAGAGGAGTGGTCAGCCTGATAACCACAATCAGGATAATTAAAACGGGTTCTGTTAAAAACAATAAATTCCCGAAAGTGATTATTTCCGAAAATAAGCTCCCCCCATTTTCTTTTTTCCCTTATGTTGTTATCCCGGCTGAAGATTATAAGAGCGGGAATTATACTGATTTACTTGATCATGAGTCTGCGCATATAAGGCAGGGGCATACTTTTGATCTGCTTTTAAGTGAACTATTCATTGCATTTCAATGGTTTAATCCCTTTGTCTGGCTTGTTAAAAGGTCAATAATATTAAACCATGAATATCTGGCTGATCATATTTCTTTAATCCATAATAAAAGTATCAAAGAATATCAATTCAGACTTCTTAATTTTCAGACAGGACTGAAAAATATTTCATTAGCCCATAATTTCGACAGTTTACTAAAAAACCGAATAATCATGATCAATAAAAAACCAACCCGCAAGTATGCTGCTATGAAGAATATACTGATCCTTCCCGTAGTGGCAATAATGGCATATGCATTTGCAACACCGGAATATCATTATGCTTCTGCGGTGGCTGATCCTTTAACGATTAACCAGGTTTACGCAATAATTCAGAATGAAGTGAAGGGAATTGTTTTGGGAGAAGACGGAAAGCCGTTGATGTTAGTAACAATAATAGTCGCATTCCCGGGTAATACTCCGACAAATATTGGTGTACAGTCCGGTTCCGACGGGCGGTTTGTACTTAAAAATATTCAGAAAGATGCTTCTCTGCTTGTTTCGGGTATTGGATATAAAAACCAAACACTTAAACCTGATTTTACTTCAGAGATGGTCATTAAAATGGTAAAAGATCCAAATTATAAAATGGGAGTACGTACACGTGACGCGAGCTACTATCACGAAGGGGAAAATGTAAGAATCAGGATGACAGATGATAATAATTTACAATCTCTTATTGTCATTGATGATAAAATAAGTAATTACAAAGGAGAAATAACAATAAAACGTGACGATGTCGGATTAGTGAAGGTTTTAAAAGGCAAAGAAGCAACGGACAAATATGGAGAAAAAGGAAAGGATGGAGTAATTGAAATTATAACCAAAAAACGGGCTGCTGAGTTGGGATTGAATACTGATCCGCCAGCATCTATGCTGAGGCAAACAAGAGATCCTTATGATTTTCCGACTTTCCAGGGAGGTGATCCCCTGGCATTTCAGGAGTGGGTTGCTGCCAGGGTCAAATATCCTGAAGAAGCCACGAGCAGAAAAATTGAAGGCTGGGTGTCAGTGAATTACACAATAAATACAGATGGTAGTATCAGCAATATCACATCAGGGTTACCTGTAAATTCGTTACTGAGTGATGAAGTTATAAGAGTTATTAATTCCTCCCCAAAATGGGATCCTCCAAAGAATAAGGATACAGGCAAACCAATCAACTCGAGCGTTACTTTAAAATTTAAATTACCGGACAATATCACTAAAGATGCTCCTTATGTTGTTGTTGAGGAGATGCCTCAGTATGTTGGCGGCGATAGAGAACTTTTAAATTTCATTAAAAATAACACTCAATATCCCGAACAGGCAAAAGTTGAAAAGATCGAAGGAAGAGTTATCATCAGGTTTATTGTTACTACAGATGGTAAAATCGAAGGCATATCGGTTCTTAAAGGTGTCCATCCTCTTCTTGATGCTGAAGCAGTAAGAATTGTCGGTATTATAACCGGATGGAAACCGGGTATGCAGGGCGGGAAAGCAGTTAATACCTGGTATATGGTGCCGGTTGGTTTTGCACTTCCTAAAGAGAATTTACCTTAATAAAAGGATAATTATTTCACTTCAGTTTCTCAACAGATTATAAAAAACCACGAGGACACGGAGGTACACCGTCTTAAAACTCCGTGTTCTTACTCCGTGCAGCGCCTTCGGCAAGCCTACGGCGGCCAAAGGTAACTTCGTGTAACTCCGTGGTGAAAGAAATTCAGATCAATTTCATATCTTGAATTATCCCCTCAATCCTCTGATCAAGCAGCTTATCAGTCTCCTCAAATCTATCTGCTGATTCCAGTTTCATGTTGACGCTGAAATAGAACTTGATCTTTGGCTCGGTACCTGAAGGCCTTACAGAGATCTTCGTACCGTCCTCAAGGAAGAACTGCAATACATCTGACCTCAACATGGTAATCTCACTCTTTGCACCTGTGATGCAATCAGTTGAAACAAGTGTTTCGTAGTCGTTGATCTTCACCACTTTACTGCTATTTATTGTTTCAGGAGGATTATTCCTGTAACGGGTCATCATAGCCTTTATCTCATCTGCACCCTCTTTTCCCCTGCGAACTATGTTGACCAGTTTCTCCTTATATAACCCGTATTCGAGGTAAATATCCAGAAGCAGATCGTAAAGAGATTTTCCCCTGGATTTTGCCCAGGCTGTGACCTCGGCAACCAGTGCACAGGATGCCACAGCATCCTTGTCCCTGACATATTCTCCCGGAAGGAAACCGTAACTTTCCTCTCCCCCGCCTATAAACTTCTTCCTGCCTTCAAGCTGCCTGATAAGCTCTGCAAAAAATTTAAAACCTGTAAGAACATTGTAACACTCAACATTGTATTTCTCAGCAATCCTGTCCATCAGATCAGTTGTGACAATAGTCTTGATGATATACTCATTGCCTTTATATTTCGTCTTTTCTTTGTACTGAGAGAGGATGTAATATATCAGTAATGCGCCCGTCTGGTTCCCGTTAAGAAGGATAAATTCACCTTTTTTGTTTTTACAGGCAATGCCCAGCCTGTCGGCATCAGGATCGGTAGCCATAACAAGCTCTCCATTTGCGGATACAGCTTTGGCAATAGCCATTTTCAATGCATCCGGCTCTTCGGGATTAGGCGATTTTACAGTCGGAAAATTACCATCAGTTATATCCTGTTCAGGTACATTCATGATGTTTTTAAATCCGAATAATTTAAGGGCCGGAGGGATCAGCTTTATCCCGCTGCCGTGAATAGGGGTATAAACAATTCCGATATCGCTGAACTTCTCAATTACATCCGGATTCAGGCTTATCTTAAGAACCTCCTTCAGGAAAGCGGTATCGGTCTCCTTACCAATGATTTTGATTCTCTCTTTTTTCCCCTTAAATTGTATGTCGCTGACTGATTTTATATTGCGTACCTCTTCGATGATGCCGTCATCATGCGGGGCAACGACCTGTCCGCCATCGTCCCAGTATGCTTTATACCCGTTATATTCGGGTGGATTATGAGAAGCTGTTATCACAACTCCGCTCTGGCATTTGTAATGCCGGATTGCAAAGGATAATTCCGGCGTTGGCCTCAGGGATTCAAACAGATACACTTCAAATCCGTTGGCAGAGAAGATATCTGCTGCCGTCTCTGAAAAATACCTGCTGTTGTTCCGGCAATCATGTGCAATTGCCACCCGGATCCCTTCTTTCCCGAACTTTTTGATAATATAATTCGAGAGTCCCTGTGTGGCCATTCCGAGCGTGTAAATATTCATCCTGTTTGTGCCGGCACCCATGATGCCACGCAAACCGCCGGTCCCGAATTCAAGATCCTGGTAAAATGCATCTATCAGTTTTTTTTCATCTTTTTCAAGCATCTCCCTGACTTCTTCGCGGGTTTCCCGGTTAAATTCATTTCCGAGCCATGTTTGGGCTTTTAGGCGGATGTCGTCGATTGGTAACATATAAAAAAGATTATTGTAATAGCTTAATGCATCTCTTCAAACTCTTTCTCCAGTGAGGTATCTCAAGGTTGTAAGTTTCCTTTATTTTGCTTTTATCAAGTACCGAATATGCCGGCCGTTGTACTGAAGAAGAAAATTGTTTCGTTAAAATCGGCACTACCCGGCAGTCAAGACCCGCCTCACTGACAATCGCTTCTGCAAAATCGTACCAGCTGCAGATACCTTCGTTTGAATAATGGTATATTCCGGGACTGAATGCCACCTGGTTTCTTATAACTCCCGAAATTATCAGCAATACAGTTTCAGCAAGATCGGCTGCATATGTCGGCGTACCGGTCTGGTCAAAAACCACGCTTACCGATCCGGTTGTTTTTGCTTTTTTCAGAATCGTTTTGACAAAATTTACTCCGTGTGATGAATAGAGCCACGATGTCCGGATGATCATCGTTGCATGATGTGTGAGAGCAGCTTTTTCGCCAGCAAGTTTGGATTTACCGTAAACACTCCCCGGATCAGTGGTTGAGTTTTCGTTGTAGGGAATGTTTGAATTTCCCTTAAACACATAATCAGAAGAGAAATGTATAAATCTGCAGTCAGTTCCTTTTATTGCATTTACAATGTTACTGACCGCGGATCCATTAATAAGCATTGCCTGATCAGTCTCACTTTCAGCCCTGTCGACCTGGTTATAAGCTGCACAGTTCAGTATCCAGTCGGGCGCGGTCTTTTTTATGAAGGTACCGGTTTGTTCATTGTCAGTTATGTCGAGTGAGTCTATATCCGTGAAGATAAAATCATATCCGTAATAATTTTTTGAAACCGTTCTGAGCTCATTGCCCAGCTGTCCGTCAGCACCTGTGATCAGTAAAACTGCCATACTTATTTCAGAAATTGTTGTCTGCTTCTTTCAGCGGAGGATTCCTCATGTCTTTTTCGCTTATAACCGGTTTTATATCACCTGTTTTCCAGTCAATCCTGAGATCAGGGTCATCCAGTGCAATTCCTCGTTCCGACAAACGGTTATATACATTATCCGTTTTGTACAGGATAACAGCGAATTCGCTTAGAACCGAAAATCCGTGGGCAAAACCTTTAGGTATGAACAACTGCGTTTTGCTCTCGGAGTCAAGTTCGAGGCCGAACCATTTTCCGTATGTAGGGGAATTCTTCCGGATATCGAGGGCTACATCATATATTTTCCCTTCAATTACCCTGATAAGCTTTGCCTGATCATGAGGCTTGAGCTGATAATGAAGGCCGCGAATCACTCCTTTTGCTGATCTCGATTCATTATCCTGAACCTGATTGAATGAGATTCCTTCGTTCCTGAAAGTTTCATAGTTAAAGCTTTCAAAAAAGTAACCTCTGTTATCTGAATAAACAACAGGTTTAATGACAAAGAGTCCCTGAAATCCGGTCTCGATCTTTTCCATTCCTGTTCAGGTTTACCTTAAGGTTTCGAAAATTGGGATCTCCTCTGATGCAATCTTAAGAAGATATTTACCATACTGGCTGTTTTTAAACGGTTCAGCAATTGCGATCAGCTGATTCCGGTCGATGAATCCTCTTTTGAATGCTATCTCTTCGATACATGAAGCTTTCAGCCCCTGCCGTTGTTCAAGAGTGGCAATGAAATTGGCAGCCTGCAGGAGGCTTTCGTATGTTCCGGTATCGAGCCATGCCATACCTCTTCCCATCAGCTTTACCTGCAGGGTGCCTTCTTCCAGATAAAGCCTGTTCAGGTCGGTTATCTCAAGCTCGCCCCTGGCGGATGGTTTCAACGAACATGCTTTGGTGACAACTGTATTGTCGTAAAAATAGAGGCCGGTGACCGCATAGTTTGACCTTGGTCTGGAAGGTTTCTCCTCGATACTTACAACCTTTCGGGTTTTGTCAAACTCCACAACACCATACCGTTCCGGATCAGTAACATAATAACCGAAAACACAAGCGCCTTCTTTCAATTGGGTGGTACTGAGGAGTACATCGCCGAATCCATGACCATAAAAAATATTATCCCCGAGGATCATGCAAACCGGATCGTCACCAATAAATTTGTCACCCAGGATAAATGCCTGGGCAAGTCCCTCGGGTGCAGGCTGTTCAATGTAGCTGAATTGTAAACCCAATGGTTTCCCATCTCCCAGCAGGCTGCGGAATGCTGGAAGGTCACGTGGTGTTGAGATAATGAGGATCTCCCTGATCCCGGCCAGCATCAGAACCGACAGCGGATAATATATCATTGGCTTGTCGTATATCGGAAGCATCTGTTTCGAAATGACACTCGTTACAGGGTAAAGTCTTGTACCCGAACCCCCTGCGAGAATTATTCCTTTCATATATTATTTATGTTATCTTGTTATTAACCACAGAGTTACACGGAGTTTGCACGGAGTTTCACAGAGCTTGTCTGTTTGCCAACTGCCAACTGCAATTGCCAACCTCCAACTGTTACCTCCTTCCAATTCCATAGTAAATAAATCCCATATTCCTGATCATTGCCGGATCGTAAATATTCCTCCCGTCAAATATAACTTTACCCTTCATTATATCTGCCATTTTCTTAAAGTCGGGAAGATGGAACTCCGACCATTCCGTCATTAAGATCATGGCTTCGGTACCCTTCAGCGCATCATACGGATCTCCGGCATATGTTATAACATCACCTATCTGCTTTCTTGTTTCCATTGTTGCTGCCGGATCATAAGCCTGTACAATAGCTCCCTCCTGTAAAAGCCTTTCAATCAGATAGATCGATGATGATTCCCTGATGTCGTCAGTCTTTGGTTTAAATGACAATCCCCAGATGCCAAGTACTCTGTTCCTGATATTATTATTGTAGTGTTTAAGTATCTTATGGAAGATGACATTTTTCTGATATTCATTGGCTTTTTCGACAGCCTTGATCACATTCAGCTCATAACCAAGGTCATTCGCTGTTCTGATGAGCGCCTTAACATCTTTGGGGAAGCACGAACCGCCGTAACCTGTCCCGGGGTAGAGAAATTTATTCCCGATCCTGGAGTCGCTGCCAATACCTTTCCTGACCTGGTTTACATCAGCGCCCATAAGGTCGCAAAGGTTGGCTATTTCGTTAATGAAACTAATACGTGTGGCCAGCATTGCATTTGCTGCATATTTAGTGATTTCGGCCGAAGGGATATCCATGAAGAGGATAGGGTGATTGTTCAGGACAAATGGCATATAAAGGCGTTTCATGATTTCGCCCGTTTTTTCGTTATCGATACCTATTATGATCCTCTCAGGTTTAAGGAAATCTTCTACAGCAGCGCCCTCTTTCAAAAACTCGGGATTTGATGCCATATCGAAAGTGACACTTGATTTGCGCTTTCCGAGCTGATCCGAAATGGTTTTCCTTATTTTTTCTGCGGTTCCGACAGGGACAGTGCTTTTGGTAGCAATAACCGAGTAGTCTTTCAATGCGGCACCTATCTCTTCCGCAACATCAAGTACGTGTCTTAGATCGGCACTACCGTCTTCGCCGGGAGGTGTTCCGACTGCTATAAATATCACTTCGGCACCTTCAATACCATTTGCTACTGATGACGAAAAAAATAATCTCTCTTTCTTTGTATTCCTTCTTAATATATCCTCAAGTCCGGGCTCATAAAAAGGAACGGTGCCCTCATTCAGCTGCCTGATCTTCTCGTTGTCATTGTCGATACATGTAACGGTAACTCCACTTTCAGCAAAACAGGTCCCGGTAACTAGTCCCACATATCCTGTTCCCACAACTGCGATTTTCATTATTCAGATTGGTTCAGATTATATTGTAATGAATACAAAGATAATAGAACAAGTTAATGTTTGACCCCCAACCCCAGTTGTATTATCATTGGGGGTGAGTACGTGTGATATGTAAAACGAGGGGGACAAAAGGGGATGTGTACCTATGATCCGGAAGTATGTGCAATGAATGAATGAGATTGCAATTTCACATGGACATATTCCTGTGAAAATCTACAATATATTATGACATTTCATAAAATTTATCCTATCTTTGCACACCATTTTTTTCAAAATAATGTCTAACTTATTAATTATTAGTTATTTATTTTTCACTTATGACTGAAAACAAAAAGAAAACAACCAAAAAAGAGGTTGAAGGAATTGATGACGATGCTTTAAAATCCGGTAAAAAAATTATTGCTAAGGAACCCCGGGAAAACGATGCTGAACAGGTACCCGATGAAGAAAAATTACCAGGGGAAACTGCCCCGGAAATTAAAGTAGTAACAAAGGAAGAACCAGCAGAAGCAATAAAAGCTTCAGAAGAAATTACGCTTGTAGATACTGTAAATGAGGACAAGCCGGCTATCTCTGACAATGATGAAGAAACCAAAGGAGGAGCAAAAGGTAAGAAGATCAGGAAAGTAAGAACTGAGGTTGCTGCTAAAGAGGGAGCCGAAAATAGCGCCGAAACAGCTTTTGAGGCCGGGTCAAAGGTGAAAGCAGAGCTTTCATCCAGGCCGTCAAATGATGAATTTGACTGGGAGAGCTTCGAAAAGGAAGAGCTGAAAAGCTCCCCGAAGCACAAAGAATATGAAGCAATGTATGACGAAACACTATCAACTGTTGCAGTTGATGAAGTGGTAACAGGAACAGTTATTCAGATGACTTCCCGTGAAGTTGTAATTAACATAGGGTATAAATCAGAAGGAGTAGTAAGTCTGAATGAATTCCGTTATAATCCCGGCCTGAAGATGGGTGATACTGTGGAAGTTTATGTTGAAAGCCAGGAAGATAAGAAAGGACAGCTTCTGCTTTCACATAAGAAGGCAAGGGCAATAAATTCATGGGACAGAGTCAATGCTTCACTTGAAAAAGATGAAATTATAACAGGTTACATAAAGTGCCGGACCAAAGGTGGTATGATTGTGGATGTCTTCGGAATCGAAGCGTTCCTTCCTGGTTCACAGATCGATGTTAAACCGATCCGGGATTATGATGTGTACGTCGGGAAGACAATGGAATTCAAGGTTGTCAAAATAAATCAGGAATTCAAAAACGTTGTAGTTTCACATAAAGCACTTATTGAGGCTGAACTTGAACAGCAGAAGAAAGAGATCATTGCCCGTCTTGAAAAAGGTCAGGTTCTTGAGGGAACCGTTAAAAACATCACGTCATACGGAGTGTTCATTGACCTCGGCGGTGTCGACGGCCTGATCCATATCACCGACCTTTCGTGGGGAAGGGTAAATCATCCGGAAGAGATAGTACAACTTGACCAGAAACTTAATGTTGTTATCCTGGACTTTGACGATGATAAGAAAAGGATTGCACTCGGACTTAAGCAGCTTACTCCGCATCCATGGGATTCTGTTGACCCGGATATGAAGATCGGCGATAAGGTGAAAGGGAAAGTGGTTGTGATGGCTGATTACGGTGCATTTGTTGAAATTGCTCCGGGAGTTGAAGGTCTTATACATGTTTCCGAAATGTCCTGGTCGCAGCATTTACGCAGTGCACAGGAATTCATGAAAGTGGGAGATGAGGTGGAAGCCGTGATACTTACACTTGACAGAACCGAAAGAAAAATGTCTCTTGGAATTAAGCAGCTTAAACCGGATCCCTGGCAGAATATCGATGAGAAATATACAGTCGGATCGAAGCATACTGCAAAAGTCAGGAATTTTACAAATTTCGGCGTGTTTGTTGAGATTGAGGAAGGTGTTGACGGACTCATACATATATCAGATCTTTCCTGGACCCGGAAGATCAAACATCCTGCTGAATTCACTGCAATTGATGCGGAAATTGAAGTTGTGGTTCTTGAGATCGACAAGGAAAACAGACGACTTAGCCTGGGTCATAAGCAGCTCGAGGAGAATCCATGGGATGTCTTTGAAGGCCTCTTTACAGTTGATTCAGTTCATGAAGGTACTGTTATGGAAGTATTTGACAAGGGAGCTATTATCGCTCTTCCTTACGGAGTCGAAGGATTTGCTACTCCGAAACATCTTGTCAAGGAAGACGGAACTCTTGCAAAGGTAGATGAGAGACTGAATTTCAAGGTTATAGAATTCAATAAATCAGCCAAAAAGATCATAGTTTCCCACAGCAGGATTTTTGAAGATGAAAAGAAATCAGCTGAAGCACCTGCTAAGAAGTCTGACACTGAAGCTCCAAAGAAATCTTCAAGAAAATCCAAATCGAATATGGAGAAAACAACCCTTGGTGATATCACTCAGCTTGCTGCTTTAAAAGAAGAAATGGAAGAAAAACAGAATAAAGCATCCAAGAAATAGAAATAAGTGTTAAATTAGAGCTATCAAATTATACAGTTATGGATTTCAACATTGAAAGCCGGAATAACAGTACATTAATCCAGATCCAGTCAGAAAAGCTTGATACACACATCGCACCTGCACTGAAATCTGAACTTGTGCTGGTATCAGGCAAGGGCGAGAAGAATATCATCCTTGACCTTGAAAAATGTCAATACTGCGACTCCTCAGGTCTGAGTGCTATCCTGGTAGCTAACAGGTTATGTAAAAATGCCGGTGGTATCTTTGTTCTCTGCGGACTCAACGAAGCAGTTGAAAGACTTATCACTATTTCTCAGCTTGATACCGTTCTTACGATTACCAGCACGGTTGCTGACGCTGAAAAAGTGATTTCCTGAGGCTGCCAGCAGTGCAGATTGCCGATGAAATTGACAATACTTGGCAGTAGTTCTGCATTGCCAACGTCAGAAAGATATCCTTCCGCTCATGTGCTCAATGTACATGAGCGGTTGTATTTAATTGACTGCGGTGAAGGAACCCAGATGCAACTCCGCAGGAATAAAATTCATTTCGGCAAAATAAATCACATCTTCATAAGCCATATTCACGGCGATCATGTCTTCGGATTGTATGGACTGCTGTCTACATTCAGCCTGATGGGCCGGACCACTCCTGTGCATCTTTATGCACCTGCGAAATACCAGGGAATTCTATTATCACATCTGAGTGATTTTGATATCCACCTGAGCTATGAAATTAATTTTGTTCCTCTCAATGGGAAGAATCCGGTAGAAATACTTGATGATAAGTATTTAACAGTCAGTGCATTTCCTCTGGAACATCGGGTTCAGACCTTCGGATTCCTTTTCAGGGAAAAACCCCGTGAACGCAACATAATTAAGGAATCGATAGAAAAGTATAATATCCCCGGCATCAGGATTCCGGCAATCAAAAAAGGAGAAGACTTTATCACTCAGGCTGGTGAAATAATTAAAAATGAAGAAATAACCATTCCTCCTCCTGAACCGCTTTCTTATGGTTACTGCAGCGATACAGGTTACTTCAGCCGGCTTGCTTCATTTATCCGGGGTGTCACCCTGCTCTATCACGAGGCTACTTTCGGCGAAAGCCTGAATGATCTGGCAAAAATTACAGGCCATTCAACAACTTCAGATGCCGCCAGGACAGCAGTGGAAGCAGGGGCAGGAACGCTTATAATAGGTCATTTTTCCGCACGATATAAGGATCTCACTCCACTTGTGGATGAGGCGAGATCTATATTTCCGCGCACTATTCCTGCCATTGACGGCATGAGCTACGATGTTGGAAATATTAATATTCCCTGATGAAAAGAATTTCTATCTTTGTGCTCATTCCGGAGTAAAAATTGAACAAAATACAGGAGAAAATATTAATACTTGATTTCGGATCTCAGTATACTCAGCTTATTGCCAGGAGGATAAGGGAATTAAATGTATATTGCGAAATACACCCGTTTAATGGCTTTCCCGAGCCTGACAATAGTGTTAAAGGTGTGATATTGTCCGGAAGCCCTTTTTCAGTGGGTGACAAAAATGCCCCGGTCCCGGATCTGAAAAGAATAAAGGGGATTATTCCGTTGCTTGGTGTCTGTTATGGAGCACAATACCTGGTTCATGGTTTCGGAGGCGAAGTTCTGCCTTCCATCAACCGTGAATATGGAAGAGCTCAACTGGTCCATTCAGTGTCTGATGATCCTCTCTTTAAAGATGTTCCTGCCGAAACGCAGGTCTGGATGTCGCACGGTGATACTATTTCGAAGATGCCGGAATACTATATAATTACCGGATCAACCAGTGATGTGAAAGCAGGAGCGTTCAGGATCAAGGGGGAAAAGACATGGGGGATCCAGTTCCATCCTGAAGTGTATCACACAACAGAGGGGAACCGTATTTTGCGAAACTTTGTTACTGATATTTGCGGTTGTTCCGGATCATGGACCCCCGTTTCCTTTGCAGAATCGACAATTGACCTGCTTAAAAGGCAGCTCAGGAACGACAGGATCATACTCGGATTGTCAGGCGGAGTTGATTCTTCCGTTACCGCCTCTCTTCTCAACAAAGCAGTTGGACAGAATCTTACATGCCTGTTTGTCGATAACGGCCTTTTGAGGAAAAATGAGTTTCAGCATGTAATGGAATCATACCTCGGACTGGGATTGAATGTCATCGGCGTTGATGCTGTTGACAGGTTCCTGAACGAACTGGAAGGAATCAATGATCCGGAGCAGAAGAGAAAAATCGTTGGTAAAATATTTATTGAAGTGTTTGAAGAAGAGGCACATAAGGTGAAAGATGTAAAATGGCTTGCCCAGGGGACCATTTACCCAGATGTAATAGAATCAGTATCAGTAAACGGACCATCCGCAACCATAAAATCACACCATAATGTTGGCGGGCTTCCGGAAAAAATGCATCTTAAAGTAGTCGAACCTTTACGTCTTCTTTTTAAGGATGAAGTCAGGAAGGTAGGGCATGCTCTGGGATTACCGGATTTTATAATAAAACGTCACCCGTTCCCCGGTCCGGGACTGGCAATACGTATCCTTGGCGAAGTGACGCGGAGAAAGCTTGATATTCTTAAGGAAGCCGATGAGATTTTCATTGAAGGCCTGCGCAGGAACGCTCTGTATGATTCTGTATGGCAGGCAGGAGCAATGCTTCTCCCTGTGCAATCGGTCGGGGTGATGGGAGATGAAAGAACATATGAGAACACTATCGTACTCAGGGCAGTTAATTCCACCGACGGAATGACTGCAGACTGGTCGCATTTGCCATATGAATTTCTGGCAACTGTTTCAAATGAAATAATTAACAGGGTAAAGGGTATAAACAGGGTGGTTTACGATATCAGTTCCAAACCACCTTCGACCATCGAATGGGAATAATAGTAGAAACGCCCGATTAGGGCAGTAAAAAAAACAAACGGGCACATAAATTGTTGGTGAATTAATATAGGATCATAATTTCTGAATAAAAATGGATAGAAAAAGATTAGTATTTTTTGCAGCGTTAGTTCTGATTGCTCAACAGGTTTCATCACAGGTACTGACTGAGGAAACTTTCAAATTAGGAAAGACACTTAATCTCATTGATAATTACTATGTGGATTCCACAAATCTGACAAAGCTTGCTGAAGACATGATTGTAGCAACATTGAAGGAACTTGATCCGCATTCAACTTATATTTCCGCCAAGGATGTCAGGGATATGAATGAACCCCTCCTGGGAAATTTCGAGGGAATCGGGATCCAGTTCAACATCCTTCATGATTCAGTTATAGTGGTTGAACCAATTTCCGGCGGACCTTCTGAAAAGGTAGGTCTGAGGGCAGGGGACAGGATTGTAAAGATTGATAACGAAAAGGTTACAGGTATTGGAATATCCACCAATGGCGTCCGGAGCAGGCTTCTGGGAGCAAAGGGAACGAAAGTAAATGTAAGTATTTTCAGAAAAGGCAGGAAAGATCTGCTTGATTTTACAATTACAAGGGACAAGATCCCCATCAACAGTCTGGATGCAGCCTACATGCTTGATAAAGAGACAGGTTATTTCAGATTCAATAAATTTGCCGCGACAACTGATAAAGAGTTTGAAGGTGCTCTGGAAAAACTGAGAAAAAACAACATGAAGAACCTGATCATCGACCTGAGGGGTAACGGTGGGGGATATATGGTTGCTTCAACCGAACTGGCAAACCATTTTTTCATAGATCAGAAACTTCTGGTATATCTTATCGGAAGAAAAACTCCAAGACAGGAATACAAATCGTCAGGGTATGGTAACCTTGCTTCTGCACGGGTTGTTATTCTCACTGATGACGGATCTGCTTCGGCAAGCGAAATTGTAGCGGGGGCGCTTCAGGATTGGGACAGAGGCATAATAATTGGCCGCCGCACATTCGGAAAAGGTCTGGTTCAGAATGCATTCTATCTTCCCGATCATTCAATGATAAGATTATCGGTAGCCCGTTACTATACTCCTGCTGGTCGTTCAATACAGAGTTCATACAATGGTGGTTATGAGAATTACATAGCGAATTTCGCCAGAAGATACACAAATGGGGAAATGATGTCAGCTGACAGTGTTCATTTCCCTGATTCACTGATGTTTAAAACACTGGTAAACCAAAGGACGGTATATGGTGGCGGAGGTATTATGCCTGATGTTTTCGTGGCTGTTGATACTTCAAAATACTCTGATTACTACAGGACTCTGGTCAGAAGAGGGATTTTCAATTCTTATATACTGGAATACGGCGATGCAAAAAGGACTGAAATCAACTCACAATACAGGACATTCGACGACTTTAAGAAGAGGTTTGAGCTTCCGGAAACTGATATTCAGGCGTTTATCAAAAAAGGAGAAGACGCAGGCGTGAAATATGATGAAGCCCAGTACAGGAAATCTGAAAGCGAGATACTCCTGGTGCTTAAAGCACTGCTGGCGAATAATATCTGGAATACAAACGAATATTTCAGGATTATCAACGAGAAAGATAATGTGATTGCTGAAGCGCTGAAAGTAATTAGTGACCGCGACAGGTATAATAAGATACTTGGCTACAATTAACCCACGTACTCATCATCTTTTATCATGTGAATACCCGGGAAGGTTAATTCCGTTAATTAACCTTTTTAGCTGTAAATAAGATCTCTATTGTATTTGCAGGATTCTGATCATCAGGTACTTTATTTGCCATGGTCAGTGTTCCGCCATCAAGCCTGGCATCCACCACAAGGTCTTCGGTATACAGGTTGGTGATTGTTAATTTGGAACCGGCGAGGGTCCATGAGAACAGGTGATCCACTTCATCTTCATTATAAATTCCTGACCCGCCTTCAACAAACTGGTATCCCATTTCACCTGATTCAAGGAAGACAGTAAACTCTGATTTTTTTACATCATTGGTGTAGGTGATCTGCGTAATGGAACTAACTTCCCATTTTCCGATAATTGCTTCTTCCAGCGGCTTCTCTTTTTCACACGATGCAAGAACTAACAACAGAGATGATGTCAATATGTATGATGCGGCTTTCTGATACTTCATTGCGTTTTAATTTAATTTTAATAAGATTAACTATCTGGTATGTAAAGGAACAATAAAATTAGCATTCTCTTTCATACTGTTATAAAAGAATATGTGAATATCCATAAAAAGGAGGTAAATAAGTACTTTTGACGGACCTGATCTGTTAAGAATATAAAAATGAAACTTACAGCTAAAACCCTTTACGGACTTGAAAAAGTACTGGCAAGGGAACTGGAAATATTGGGTGCGACAAATGTAGTAATTGCAAACCGTGCAGTTATGTTCAATGGCGACATGGAACTTATGTATAAGGTTAATTACTGTTCGAGAACTGCCTTATCAGTGCTGAAACAGATTGCTGATTTCCGGATCAGGTCCGTTGAAGATCTTTACAGGAATGCTTCAAAAGTAAGCTGGTCGGAATTTATGGATGCAGACAACACTTTTTCAGTAGTTCCGGTTGTCAGTTCGAAGATATTTGGACATACAGGGTATCCCGGACTTGTTGTCAAGGATGCGGTTGTCGATTACTTCCGTAAATTAACCGGCAGGAGACCCTCAGTTGATGCTGTAGATCCGATGGTTGTCATAAACCTTCATATTAGCAACGACCAGGTTAATATTTCACTTGATTCCTCAGTTATACCTTTATTCAGGCGTGGTTACAGGACAGAGCAGGGTATAGCCCCGCTTAATGAGGTTCTTGCTGCAGGGATATTGCTAATTGCAGGATGGGATCTGTCAACCCCCCTTCTCGATCCTATGTGCGGCTCAGGAACATTTTCGATTGAAGCCGGACTAATGGCGAACCGGATACCACCGGGTAAATTCAGAAGTTTCTTCGGATTCACAAAGTGGAAGGATTTTGATAAGAGTTTATTAAACAAAGTAAAACTTGAATCAGACAATCAGCTAATAAAATCAACTGTAAAAATCCTTGCTTCTGACATTTCAGAATTGGCCACCGGACAGGCTAGGATAAACATAGCAAACGCAGGTCTTTCTGAATTAATTTCGGTGGAAGTGTCAGATTTTAATAATATTAAACCGACAGATACCGGCGGGTACATTTTTATGAATCCACCATATGGCAAAAGGTTAAGACCTGAGGAGATGGACAATCTTTACAGTATGATAGGGTCCACTTTGAAGCATAGTTTTCCGGGTCACAAGGCATGGATAATTACTGTGGGTAACGAATATCTTAAGTACATAGGATTAAAACCGAAAGTCAGGTATACCCTTTTTAATGGTGCCATCGAATGTATACTTGCAGGATACGAATTATATGAGGGTACAAGGAAGCGGGGTAAAGATCTAAAATCCTTATAAAATGGATGTTGACCATTTGGCCCCGGTGCATTTATCAAAAATTTCCCAATAATTTAAAAATCCGCAATGGAGGCGTGTTAAAATTTGGTACCTTCATATTTTTATTATATTTGCATCGGAAAAACGAGACCTTATTCAAAAAGAAGCTTAGATGAGCTTTGATATTGAAAACTACCTGAAAGACCAGACGAATAGTAATGTTATCCTTTTTTATAAAGGAAATGTTGATTCAGATGTAATTAATCATGTTCTTGATACTGTTGAGGACAAGCTGGTTGAAGTAAATGAGCAATCAAAACTCAGGAAAAAGGTCTATAATGTCCTTGTAGAGAGCCTTCAGAATTTATATCATCATGTAGATAAAGTACCGGAAGACTTTGAGGATCAGGTATCTGAGAAATTTGGAATGCTGGTTGTCAAGAAGGTCAATAATGGATACAAAATAATTACCGGCAACTTTGTTCGTACCCACAATGTTGAAAAGCTTGAAGAGAAAATTAAAAGGATTAACAGATCGAGTCACGATGAGATTAAGGAACTCTATAAATTCATCCTTAATCATCAGAGAATTTCGGCAAAGGGAGGCGGTGGACTTGGTCTGGTGGATATTGCAAGAAAAACAGGTAATAAACTTGAATATACATTTAAAGAATATAATGATAAATACTCATTTTTCTATCTTGATATTTTAGTAAACGAAGAAAATTAGTGTGCTAACAAGCAATTAAAAAAAACAAATAAAATTAAAATCTTATAAAATGGAACCGATTATTATCGAAGGAACACCGAAAACACCGACTGTAAAATTTGATGCGACCCAGGGTGTGTTTGAAATCAAGGGACGTTCAATTCCTGAAAACTCGGTAGAATTCTATAAACCCCTTGTTGACTGGCTCGATAACTACAAAGAATCTCCGCTTACGAAGACAGTTGTAAATATCCGTCTGGAATATTTTAACACCAGTTCCTCTAAATGCATCCTTGATGTATTTAAAAAGCTTGAGGCAATACATAAAGCTAAAAACGAGGTCGAAGTTAACTGGTATTATGAGGAGGATGACGAAGATATGCTCGAAGCAGGTGAGGATTATGAATCCATTATCAGGGTGCCTTTTAAGATGATCGAAATTGCAGAATGAATTATGAAAATTAGTTGATCTTATAGAAATCGGTTATCCAAAAAACAAAGGGCTGTTTGAATAGAAACAGCCCTTTGTTTTTATTCAGGACCCTTGTATTTCTTCCCCATAACGGCTTCGCCGGAATCGAGTAGCTTTTTAAGCAACCTGAAATAGAGCACAAAATAGAACGCGAATGTCATTAACCACAATACAATGACATTAACCCAGTATGTACCCATATCATAACCGAAGATACGTTTCGTTGGTGAGTAGAAATGAGCTTTTATGAAATTGTGCTCAGGATCCATATAAATAGGATCAAGTTTTTGCTTTATTTCTCCCCTGTATTCAATCACTTTATCCGGTTCATTTTTGTTGATAACAAATTCTTCCAGTGACTCATTTGCATTGTCATCCCTCAGCTTCAGAAATGCTTTGTTGTCTGATGATTGCAGCTTTGATATCAGTGCATCTTTCCTGTTCTTTGCTTCATTCGAATACTTAACATAAAACCTTCTTATAGCCTCCAGGTTTTTCAGTGCTGCTGCGACAATAGGACCTGTAACACTATCAGGTTTAAGGTATTCGATCCTGTCAAATTTATATTCCGGAGTAAGCAGAGCTTCTTTATTCAATTCAGTGTAAACCACCTTCAGCTTTTTCAGGGATTCCTCACTTACAGTTCCTCTTTTTAGATCAGATGCAACACTTTCCAGCCTTCCCTTGATTTCGGCATGCCAGTAATCTTTTTTAAATTTAGCCTTACTCAGCGCTTTGTCAAATACGTAAAACTGCTTCTCATAATCATTGTCCTTAAATTGTTTTACGGCAAGCGCTTCATATCCCCACCGGGCGGTGATCAGTTCACCATAGATCGGTATTGAAACCGGGGATGATACCTTCGGGTTCAGCTTTTCGAACCTGACCATTATTCCGCTGAGGATTATCTGAGGGATAACGAGGAACGGAATTAATATGTAAATAGTTACCACAGACTTGAAACTGTCGGAGATGACCAGGCCAAGCATATTGGCACCGGCCCAGCATGAGAACAGAACAAGCCAGTATTCAAACAGCATACCTTTGATTCCGGTTATTGTGTTACCGATCAGAACGAAGGTGAGAGCCTGGATAGCTGATATCCCAAGCTGGACAAATACTTTGGACAGCAGATAGCTGTTCCAGCTCAGGTTGAGAAAGGCTTCCCTCTTAAGGATCTTCCTGTCCTTGATGATCTCCTCGGCGCTCACTGTCAATCCCATAAAGATGGCAACGATCACCGACATGAAAATAAAGACCGGGAGATTTGTATTTTCAAAGAGCGTATATTTCGGATCGGCTGCACTCTCATCAAAATATCTTATGAGTAAGGAGAGGAAAAGGGCAAGAATCGGGGCCTCAAGAAGCGTAATTATCAGATATTGCGTGTCTGCAAACTTCGATAACAGATCACGCTTTATAAATACTATGAGCTGATTGAGTTTGTTGGGTGTCTTGAAATTGATTTCCGGAATTGAAACTCCCGGTTCAATGAGATCTTCTTTCTTTTCAGCTTTGTAATGATTGCTCCAGTCTGCCGGTGAAATCCGCCGTATATCCGTCGGCTGTCCGCTTTCCGTGAAAACCCTGGTTTCCACAATATTGAATATCTGTTCGGGATTTACATTTCCGCAAACATAACATTCACTCTCATTGTAGTTTGCCTGTTCTATCTTTCTTTTAAAATACTCGATCGATTCGATCGGATTGCCATTGTAGATCAGGTATCCTCCGGTATCAAGAATGATAAGTTTATCGAACATCTTGAAAATATCAGAGGAGGGTTGATGGATAACAATGAACAGGAGCTTACCTTTGCGGGTCAGATCTTTGAGCAGGTCGAGGATGTTTTCAGAATCACGTGAAGAGAGTCCTGAGGTCGGTTCGTCGAGAAACATGATCGAGGGCTCGCGGATTAACTCAAGAGAGATGTTGAGTCGCTTTCTTTGTCCGCCACTGATCTTTTTGTTTAGCGGAGTGCCAACTTTCATGTCCCTGATCTCATACAAACCGAGATTCTTCAGAACATTATCAACTTTTTCTGTAACCTCATTATCAGTCAGGTTATCAAAACAGAGTTTCGCATTATAATAAAGGTTCTCGAAGACAGTCAGTTCCTCAATCAGAAGATCATCCTGAGAAACATAGCCTATGAGTCCCTTGATCTTTTCTTTGTCTTCATAGATGTTAATGCTGTTTATAAGAACGTCACCATCAGCAGGAGCATTTGTGCCATTCAGAACGCTCAGCAGGGTTGATTTGCCTGCCCCGCTGGCTCCCATTATCCCCACCATTCTGCCTGATTCCTCCCTGAAACTCATATGATGGATACCAACCTGCCCGGTTTTGAACCTGTATTCGACATTGTTAACTTCATAAACCACTCTTGACGCCTGGAAATCCTCCTTCAGGAACTGCATTGTGACATCCCAGTAATAGAGCGGTTTGATTTTATATCCTTTGATTGATGACCCTTCGCCGAAAGGATAGACCTTGTCCTCCATGAGAAGTTGTCCGTTCATTGAAAGCTCACCCGACTCTGTGAATCTGACAAAATATAGTTTTACCGAAGGCACAAAAAGAAGCCATATCTGCCCCTTGAGAAGTTCTTTATATAAATGTTTGGCTTCCTTCAGACCACTCTTATGATTCCCATTTATCAACAGAATATTCTGCAAATCAGGGATATGGTCAAATGAGTTAAGGACAAAACTTTCGATATCGGAGTACTCTTCCCCTGTTATATTCAATCCTTCAGCCAGGGTGCTGATAAATCCCAGTTCAAGCGAATTGACCTCCTTGCCACCCGATTTGCAGAATTCGAGCGCCTTAATAACAACAAAGATCCTCTGTTCCTGATCGAGCTGACCTTGTTCATTTATCTCCTTGCAGAGTTTCCTTATCCTGATAGCTATTGCGCCTTCACGACGTTCCTCACTGCTCTTCTGCAGCTTTTTCTTGGCTTCATTGTATGCCAGATCATATTTGGACAGATATTCCTTGACAAGCTCCTGGTTAAGGAGCCGGTTCAGGAAAGCCTCAACAACCGCCCGCCTTTCCAAATCATTGGTTTGTGGTTTGCCAATGATAGCGAAGAGCTGCATAAGGGTTTCAAGGATCTTTTCACTCATGGAAGGTCAGGCAATATTGATTTCAGACTATAAAATTAGTTTTTTGGTTGATATATTGGCTTATTATGATCGAAGCCTGGTAACTTTTTTCCGGATCACACCCTTTATACGAATGAATATAGAAAGGGTTGCACATTAATCCAGCGTCAGAATGGCATGAATTCCTTTTGCATTTAATGCCAAAAAGTCCCCGTTTGAGAACTGGCAGATTATTTGAAACTCCTGCCTAAAAGCTGTTAATATGAATTTAAACAATTTTACTCTAAAAGCTCAGGAGGCTGTTCAGAAAGCACTCAATATCGCTGCAGGAAAGGGACAACAGGCTGTTGAATGCTCCCATCTGCTCAAGGGGATTATGAGTGAGGCTGAGAGCATTGCCGGATTTCTTTTTGGTAAAATGGGTGTCGATTCAGGTCTGGTGACCCGTGATATCGACAAGCTGATCGATTCTTATCCCAAAGTATCTGGCGCTGAAGCATATCTCACCACAGCCGTTTCAGAAGCTATGAGAAAAGCCAATGACCGCGCATCGGCCATGAAAGATAAATTCGTTACTCCGGAGCATCTCCTGATGGGTATTCTGGATACAAGTGACGAAGCGTCAGGAATATTGAAAGATCACGGGGTTACGATGAAAGGACTGAAATCGGCTGTTGACGAATTAAGAAAAGGAGCAAAAGTCGACAGTCAGACATCAGATGATACTTTCAATTCACTCAACAGATATGCTGTAAATCTGAATGAAAGAGCAAGATCAGGAAAACTTGATCCTGTGGTCGGACGAGATGATGAAATACGGAGGATACTTCAGATACTGGAACGGCGCACCAAGAATAATCCGCTTATGATTGGAGAACCTGGTGTAGGGAAAACAGCAATTGCAGAGGGGATTGCACACCGGATCGTAAGGGGTGATGTGCCTGAAGACCTTAAATCCAAGACTATTTATTCACTCGATATGGGCGCCCTCATAGCAGGTGCAAAATATAAGGGTGAATTTGAAGAACGGCTGAAATCGGTTGTGAATGAGGTCATTGGCTCAAGCGGAGAGATTGTTCTTTTTATAGATGAGATTCATACACTGGTCGGAGCAGGCAAATCGGAAGGAGCAATGGATGCAGCCAATATACTTAAGCCTGCTCTGGCACGAGGCGAACTGAGGGCAATCGGAGCTACTACCCTCAATGAGTACCAGAAATATTTCGAGAAGGACAAAGCCCTGGAAAGAAGGTTCCAGGTTGTAATGGTAGATGAACCCGGCAGGGATGAAACTGTTTCCATCCTTCGGGGAATCCGGGAGAAATATGAAGCACACCATAAAGTCATTATAAGGGATGAAGCCATAATTGCAGCAGTTGACCTCTCAACCCGTTACATTACCGACAGGTTCCTGCCCGATAAGGCAATTGACCTTATTGATGAAGCTGCCGCGAAACTCAGGCTGGAGATGAATTCAGTTCCGGAAGAGATAGATCTGGCTGACAGGACCATAACCAGACTCGAAATTGAGAAGGAAGCTGTAAGGAGAGATGGCGATAAAGAAAAGGAAGAACATTTAGCCCAGGAACTTGCTGAACTTCAGTCACATAGAAATACACTGAGAGCTGCATGGAATTCGGAAAAAGATATGATCGGGAAAGCCCAGGAAAGAAAGGAAGCTGTCGATGCGCTGCGGTTCGAGGCTGAAAAGGCCGAAAGAGCAGGCGATTACGAAAAAGTGGCTGAAATACGATACGGAAAAATAACGCAGCTTGAAAAAGAGATAGCAGCACTCAAGGATCAGATTGAAAAGAAGAGGAAAAAGGGATCACTCGTGCAGGAGGAAGTTCGATCAGAAGATATTGCGGAGATAGTTTCCAAGTGGACCGGGATTCCTGTTACCAGGATGCTGGAAAGTGAAAAGGAAAAGCTCCTGAGGCTTGAAGTTGAACTGCATAAGAGAGTAGTAGGACAGGATGAAGCCATCATGGTAGTTGCCGACGCCGTCCGGAGATCACGAGCCGGATTGCAGGATCAGAAAAGACCGGTGGGATCATTTATCTTTCTCGGAACTACCGGTGTCGGGAAAACCGAGCTTGCAAGGGCGCTCGCTGAATTTCTCTTCAACGATGAAAACCTGATTACAAGGATCGATATGTCGGAATACCAGGAAAGACATTCGGTGTCGAGACTTATTGGCGCACCCCCCGGATATATAGGATACGAAGAGGGTGGACAACTTACAGAAGCAGTAAGGCATAAACCCTACTCAGTGGTGCTTCTTGACGAGATCGAGAAGGCACATCCCGATCTGTTTAACCTTCTGCTTCAGGTGCTCGACGATGGACGTCTGACCGATAATAAAGGCCGGACAGTGAATTTCAGGAACGTTATAATCATTATGACATCCAATATCGGATCGGATGTCATCCGGGACAGGATGGAAAAATGGAATAATAAAATGCCGGAGAAAGAGGAGGAGCTGCTGAGCAAAGAAATTTTCACACTACTTAAAAAGGTTCTCCGTCCCGAATTTCTGAACCGTGTTGATGAGATAGTCCTTTTCAGACCCTTGAATCAGGAACAGATAAGGGAAATTGTAAAGCTTCAGCTTGGTAATTTAAGAAAGCTCCTTGAAAAAAGTAATATGGAGCTCGAAATGTCCGAAGAAGCAATCGATTGGCTCGCGGAGCACGGCTTTGACCCCCAGTCAGGCGCCAGACCGGTTAAACGACTTATACAGAAGGTGATAGTTAATGAATTGTCGAAGGAAATTATTTCAGGCAGAATATTAAGAGACTCGAAAGTAAAGATTTCAGTAGATAAGGACAAGCTTAAATTTAGTTTAGCCTGATCCGGGTTATCTCATCGACATCAAACATTCATCGACAGTTTCATAAATCTCAAATACCGTGTGCAGGTTAAGGGTTTTGAAAACCCTGAGTACATCAGATTCAGGCCCGGCAAACTTCAGTATCCCATAATTATTTCTTGCTGATCTCATTACTGAAAGGAAACACCCGTAACCGGTGCTGTCGATATAGTGTATACCCTTCAGATCTATTATCACCTTCGCATTGGCATTATCGAATACCTTGCTTATTTCATCCTTCAGATCATCTGCAATAAGGGCATTGATCCTGTCTACAGAAAATGTAATTATATCAATTTTACCACGCTTTTCAATGTTGATCATTCATTTCTGTTTTAGCCTGTTATTTACCAAGTCATCCAGCTCATTAACAGCTTCAGAGGTATCATTGGCAAACCTTGTAATATATGATTCATATTTATCGGTTTCTATGCCCTCTTTGGCCTGCAGCTCAAGTGTCTTGAGCATGGAACCAAGATCATTCATACCCATAATCAAAACAGACGACTTCGCCTTATGAGCAAGGAGCCCGAGGGAATTATAATCCTTTTCCGAAAAAAGCTTTTTCATCTGGATATGAGTTTCTGCGACCTGATCACGGAACAAATTGACTAATTCACGAATTATTTCAGTGTCCCCGTCTGAAACCGAATCAAGATAATCAGTATTAATAAACTTATAATCCATAACTGCAGGAAGTACTAATCAGGTTTATAGTTATTAAATGCATAGAAGATAACAAATATAAAACTATTTATTCCGAACTAAAAATTTGAAACAGTGAGAATAGCGGATTTTTTGAAAACGTCAAATTAATACTACTTTTATAGTGTAAAAAACCGGATCCTATGAAACATTTGTTTCCTTCCACGATTTTAGTATTAACTTTTCTGAATTCCTCATATCTGGGGGCGCAGACAGATATCAAAATCCGAAAGGATGAATTTAAAAACGACAAGCCCGGTTTCGAAGAAGCATGGAGTCATGTTAAAACCGGAGATGTTTTTTTTGCGGAAAGGGCAATATGGTATGGGAGCGCTTATGATGAATACAGGAAAGCCATCGTTTATAACAGCCTTAGCCCTGAATTAAATTACAAAACAGGTGCTGCAGCTCTGTTGTCAGATAACAAGGATATGGCTGCGCAATATCTGACAAAGGCACTGGAACAGGACAGTGCACTGACCGACGATATTCTCCTCCTCACCGGCAGGGCTCTTCAATACTCCGGCAGATACAATGAGGCGATCACTTGTCTGAATGGCTACCTCAATTCCGGTGTCAGTAAGACCAAACAAATGCTGGCCGATGCCACAAAATATCTTGAAGAATGCAATTCGGCACTTGAAATTACAAAAGACACACTGAGGATCGAAATAAATAATATCGGTCCGAATATTAATTCCGGCGCTGATGACTATGCGGGAGTTTTTTCAGATGATAACAGTATCCTGTTTTTCGCCACACGCCGCGAAACTTCAAAATCCAGCATTTCCCTCGAAGATGCCAAATTTGATGAAAATATATTTTTCACCACCTGGATTAATGATAGCTGGAGTCCATCGGCTTCAGCAGGAAATGACCTGAACACAGTCTACTGTGAAACGCCTCTGTATCTCAGTCAGACCGGCGATGAATTATTTGTTTATGCAGGGTATGAGAATGGAGGAGATATTAAACGATCCGTAAAAAAGAAAGGCACCTGGAGAACTCCGGAAACTGTTCCATTTAGAATTAACACAGGCGGCTCCGAAACATCATTTACAATATCACCCTCAGGTAATGAAATATGGTATGTATCCGATAACAGGAAGGAGGGATTGGGTGGTAAAGACATTTATTTCGTTAAAAAGACAGGTGAAAATAAATGGTCCAGACCTGAGAATGCAGGTCCGGTCATAAATACTGTTTTTGATGAAGAATCCGTAAGGTTTTCGGAACTGGGCGACACATTGTGGTTTGGTTCCAGAGGCCATAACGCAATTGGAGGATTTGATATTTTCTATAGTGTAATGGATACAATGGGCATGTGGACAAAAGCAACTAATTGCGGGTATCCGGTTAACACTCCCTGGGATGAACTGTTTTATATTCCCGCAAAAAGCAATAACAGGTCTTTTTACCTGGTTTCTAACCGTACCGGAAGCATGGGCGGTCTCGATATTTTTCAGGGTATAATTGTGCCTCCGGAACCGGTAGCTGTTGTAATACCTCCGCCTCTTCCTGATACGATTATTATAAGAGATACAGTATTGGTAATCAGGGAGGTAGTTCATACTCCGGTTGTGGTGCCCGAAAAGCCTGCGGAGATGGTTTTGTTCCTTACCGGGAATGTAAAAGATTCTGAGAATGGAGACCCCATAATGGCCAAGATTGACGTGATCGACCTTTCAACCGACCAGGTAATTGCAACTACTGCCAGCTCGGATGTCGATGGAAGCTACAGGGTAAGACTTCCTGCAAAGAAATCATATATGGTCGATTTCAGGGGAGCCGGATATCTCTCAGATATGAAAAGGGTCGTTGTCCCGGAGACTTATGCGGAAGAGTTTTTTAAACTGGATATGTCACTTATCAAAGTAAAGGTTGGAAAAAAGGTGGTTTTGAACAATATACTGTTTCAGACAGGAAAATCCATCCTTACAGCAGGTTCATATACCGAACTGGACCGCCTTCTCGGGATCCTCAGCGAAAATGCACTTATGAAAATAGAGATTTCGGGGCATACCGACAACACCGGAAGCCTGGCTCTTAATAACAAACTTTCTGAAGACAGGGCAAAAGCAGTTGTGGAGTACCTGATACAAAAAGGGATCGACAGCTCCCGTCTGGAATTTAAAGGCTATGGCCCTCAGCAGCCAATTGCAGACAATTCAACATCCGCAGGCAGAACACAAAACAGGCGGGTTGAGTTTAAAATTCTTGAATTCTGACCAATATGAAGAATACACCCTTCACCACCCTTCACCATACGTTGGGTGCAAGGATAATCCCGTTTGCCGGTTATAATATGCCAGTTGAATATACGGGTATATATGATGAACATATAACTGTAAGAGAGAAAGCAGGCGTTTTTGATGTCTCACACATGGGCGAATTCTATGTCACCGGTCCTTCATCTCTCGATTATCTTCAGTACATAACTGCGAACGATGTGGCGGCCCTGTTTGACGGTAAGGTCCAGTATACATGCTTTCCGAACGGAAAAGGCGGGATAGTTGACGACCTTCTTGTTTACAGGTTTAATCCTGAGAAATACCTTCTTGTTGTGAATGCGGCAAATATTGAGAAAGACTGGAACTGGTGTGTGCAGAATGCAAGGAAATTCGGGATCAGGATTGGCAGGGATCTGATAAATGCTTCGGATGAAATCGCCCAGCTTGCAGTGCAGGGACCCCTTGCGTTGCAGATTGTACAAAAGCTTACAGATACAACTGTTACCGGGATGCTGTATTATACTTTCACTGAATTTGAATTTGCAGGGATAAAGAATGTTTTATTCTCCATAACCGGTTATACGGGTGAAGGAGGATGTGAAATCTATGTGAGAAATACTGATGGGCCGGCGCTCTGGAAGGCGATTTTTGATGCAGGAAGAGAATCCGGAATCAAACCTGCAGGGCTTGGTGCCCGCGATACGCTAAGACTTGAAATGGGGTATTGCCTTTATGGAAATGATATAAATGATCAAACCTCACCGATCGAAGCAGGTTTGGGCTGGATCACCAAATTTACCGATTCAAAGAACTTTATCGATAAGGAACTTTTATTGAAACAGAAAAATGAAGGTGTTGAAAAGCGGCTGAAGGGATTTGTTATGATCGAAAGGGGAATTCCCCGCCAGCATTATGAAGTTTTTGATTCTGCAGGTACCAGGATAGGAGAAGTTACTTCCGGAACAATGTCTCCCATGCTGAAACAGGGAATCGGAATGGGATATCTTGCAAAGGGATTCTGGAAACCCGGAACTGAAATATTTATTCGCATCAGAAACAAGGATCTGAAAGCGATTGTGACGGATCTTCCGTTTTACAAAAAATAAAGGCTTTAATGCCTTAACGCCCTGAACCCCTTACGCCCTACGCCCTGACGCCTTAACGCCTTAACACCTTAACGTCTTGATTAATTGACCCTGATGAGTAAGAGAAAACTTGAAACCTGTTTATCACCGGCACTCTATGAACCTGAGCTTCACAATGGATCAATAGTCGTTATTATTGACGTTCTTCGTGCCACATCAGCAATATGTACAGCTTTTGCAAACGGAGCATTTTCAATAATACCTGTTGCAGGTGTAGAGGAAGCCAGAGATTACAAGAACCGCGGATATCTTGTGGCGGCAGAACGTGATGGATTTGTTCTTGATTTCGCTGACTTTGGAAATTCACCTTTTAATTTCACCAGGGAAAAGATCGAAGGAAAGACTATAGTTTACAGTACCACCAATGGAACCGGAATAATAAAACTGGCTTCAAAGGCAGATAAAATCGTTATTGGTTCTTATCTGAATATCACTGCGCTTACAGAATGGATAATCAGATACGACAATGAGGTTGTTTTGTTCTGTGCCGGCTGGAAAAACAGATTTAATCTCGAAGATACAATGTGTGCCGGAGCAATTGGTGAAAGGCTTATGGGGAGCTCCCTTTATTCAACAATCTGTGATTCGACCCATGCAGCTATTGATCTTTGGTCGCTCGCAAAAAACGATCCTCGCGGATATATTGAGAAAACGGCACAACGTTCACGGCTGAGGGATAAGGGATTGGACGACTGTATTGATTTCTGTCTCACACCCGACTTTACGGAAAAGATACCTGTAATTAATAATGGGATTCTTGTTAATTATTAGTTATAAAATAGGAGGTTTACTTTTAATCAGCAAGAGCAGCAACTCTTTTTTGTTTTATTTTTGCGATTATTTCTGAGCAACATAACTTTTAAATTAATTACATATCATGAAAAAACACAATTTTTATGCAGGCCCTTCAATTCTTCCTCAATACACAATTGACAGGACCATCGAAGGAATCAAGGATTTTGCCGGGTCTGGCTTATCAGTTCTCGAGATCTCTCACCGGAGCAAGGAATTCATTGCATGTATGAATGACGCGATTTCACTTGTAAGAGAGCTTCTGGATGTACCTTCCGGCTACCAGGTCATATTCATGGGTGGGGGTGCAAGCCTTCAGTTTGCAATGGTACCTTTGAACCTTATGAATAAGAAATCGGCATATCTGGTTACAGGCGAGTGGGCAACCAAAGCCTTCAAGGAAGGAAAGCTGTATGGTGAAGCGGTTGAAGTTGCTTCCTCAAAAGACAGGAACTTCAGCTATCTCCCGAAGAATTATGTTGTGCCTTCAGATGCGGACTATTTTCATATTACCAGCAATAATACGATATTCGGAACAGAAATAAAGAAGGATCCGGATGTCAAAATTCCTCTGGTTGCCGATATGTCATCCGATATTTTCAGCCGTCCTGTGGATGTTTCAAAGTACTCTCTTATATATGCAGGAGCACAGAAAAACCTGGCCCCGGCCGGGGTTACATTGATCATAGTTAAAGAGGAAGTGCTCGGAAAAGTAACACGTCCGATCCCCACGATTCTCGACTACAGAACACATATAAAAGCAGAATCGATGTTCAATACACCACCGGTATTTGCCGTTTTCGCTGCACAACAAACCCTGAAGTGGCTGAAAGATCTTGGAGGTGTGAAAGTTATGCAGAAGAAGAATATCGAAAAGGCTCAGTTGCTATATGACGAGATCGACAGGAATAAATTATTCGTACCTACAATCAAGGATCCGGAGGATCGTTCAGTTATGAATATTTGCTTTGTGATGGCTGATGAGTATAAGGCACTTGAACAACCATTTGCCGATTTTGCAAAATCCAGGGGAATGGTGGGAATCGCCGGACATCGTTCAGTAGGAGGTTTCAGAGCTTCAACGTATAATGCCCTCCCTCGTGAAAGTGTACAAGCCCTGGTTGATGCAATGAAAGAATTTGAAAAAAATAATTAGAATTCCCTGTATATGATAATTCTTGTTGCAGCAGAAAAACCATTTGCACCGGTAGCCATCACACGGATTCGTGAAGTAGTAAATGCTGCAGGCCATGATCTGGTATTGCTTGAAAATTATAAAGATGCATCGGAGTTGCTAAAAGCTGTCGCCGGGGCTGATGCACTGATAGTGCGGAGCGACCTTGTTACCGCCCGGGTCCTCGATGCAGCTAAAAAGCTGAGAATAGTGGTCCGTGCCGGAGCAGGCTACGACAATCTTGATCTGGCGGCCTGTACGGCTCACAAGGTTGTGGCTATGAATACACCCGGACAAAATTCGAATGCGGTTGCAGAGCTTGCATTCGAAATGATGCTTTACATTGCCCGGGGCGGATTCACCGGAAAATCGGGTACTGAGCTCAGAGGTAAAACGATCGGACTGCATGCTTTCGGAAATGTCGGAAAATACATGGCTGAAATAGCCAAAGGATTCGGAATGGATATTTACGCCTTCGATCCGTTCGTGAGTGAGCAGGAAATGAAAAATGCCGGTGTGAAAATCTGCAAAAATACAGAGGAACTTTATTCAAAATGCCAGTATGTTTCCCTGCATATGCCTGCCAACGACAATACCAAAAAATCGATCGGCTATGAACTTTTGAAAAAAATGCCGGCAAATGCTGTACTGGTCAATACTGCACGAAAAGAAGTTATTGATGAGGAAGGCCTTCTGAAGATATTCGCAGAAAGACCCGATTTCAAATATGTTTCAGATGTTGAACCGGTTTCCAAAGCTCAGTTTGAGGAGAAATACAAAGGCAGATTCCTTTTTACCATGAAGAAAATGGGAGCCCAGACCGCGGAAGCCAATATAAATGCAGGTGTCGCAGCCGCAAAACAGATAGTCGATTTCTTTAAAACCGGCAACGAAAAATTCAGGTTAAATAAGTAGAATTAAAAGGGTACTTCATGGCAATTGTTAAACTTTTCAGAGGATTGAGACCTCCCCGTGAAATAGCAAAAGATCTGGCCTGCCTGCCCTATGATGTGATGAGTGTTGAAGAGGCATCCGGGATGGCCCTGGGAAAAGAAAATTCACTCCTTCATATAACAAGAGCTGAAATTGATCTACCTCAAAACATTGACACTCATTCAGAAGAAGTATACAGGAAATCGGTCAGTAATTTCGATCTGTGGCGTAAAAAAGGATGGCTTATTCAGGATGAAGAGCCTGCCTATTATATCTATGCACAAACCATGGCAGGCCGGACACAATATGGAATTGTCGGCTGTGCTTCGATTGATGATTATATGAACGGACTGATTAAGAAACATGAGCTTACCAGACCCGACAAGGAGCAGGACAGAATGGTGCATATCGGTTCAAATAATGCCAACATTGAACCGGTCTTCCTTACATACCCTCCTGTAAAAGAGCTGGACGCAATTGTTAAGAAGATTATTGACAAGCAGGAACCCGAGTATGATTTTGTGGCTGAGGACGGATTCGGACATCATTTCTGGGTAATCCGTGATCGTAAGACTACAGACCTGATTCAAAAACTGTTTGCCGAAAAAGTACCGTACACCTATGTAGCCGACGGACACCATAGAACAGCAGCAGCTGCTCTTGTGGGAAAGGAGAAACGGGAGAGCAATCCGGATCATAATGGAACTGAAGAGTATAATTATTTCATGGCTGTTCATTTTCCGGCCGATCAGTTGAGAATTATCGACTATAACAGAACCGTTAAAGACCTTAACGGACTGACAACAAAAGAATTCATAACAAAACTCGAAACAGGTTTCAAGATCAGTGAAAAGGGATCGAAGATTTACAAGCCGCGCAGGCTTCATAACTTCTCGATGTACCTGGATGGAGTGTGGTACAGCCTGACAGCAAAGAAAGACACTTTTGACGACAACGATCCGATAGGCACTCTTGATGTGACGATCCTCACTAACCAGGTGCTGGCACCGATACTTGACATTCAGGACCTCCGCAGATCGAAACGGATTGATTTCGTTGGCGGGATCCGTGGCCTGGGTGAGCTGAAGAAAAGAGTCGACAGCGGGGATATGAAGGTTGCCTTTGCACTCTATCCGGTATCCATGAAACAACTTATTGCAATTGCTGACTCAGGCAATATTATGCCACCAAAAACAACCTGGTTCGAACCTAAACTTCGCAGCGGCCTTGTGATACACCTTCTGGAATAAATATTTTGTTTCACGTACTCATCCCCCCTGACCCCCTTCTCTGCTGTCGCAAAGAAGGGGGGGTGGAGGAAACATTGTTATTCAATAAGTTCCCCCTCTTTGCGTAAGCAGAGAGGGGGAAAACCTGAACGAAGTGAAGGAAGGGGGTGAGTACGTGTAAGCCGTATTTATTATTTTTGTTATACCTGTAAATAACTATGCCGGATATCGCCTCCAATATTATCTCCCTGAAACGACAGATCCCGCCATCTGTAAAAATTGTTACAGTATCCAAGACAAGACCGGTAAGCGATATTCTTGAAGCATATAATACCGGCCACAAAATTTTTGGGGAGAACCGGGTTCAGGAACTCCTTTCAAAGAAGGACCAATTGCCGGGCGACATTGAATGGCATCTTATCGGACATCTCCAGAGCAACAAGGTAAAATACATAATTCCGTTTATCAGTATGATTGAATCGGTCGATTCCTTCAGGCTTCTGGAGATCATAAATGCTGAAGGAATGAAAATCAACAGGGTAGTCGACTGCCTTTTGCAATTCCACATTGCAAGAGAAGAGACAAAATACGGATTCAGCAGGAACGAAGTTATTGAAATGATACAGTCTGAAGATTATAAGAGACTAAAATCCATAAAGATCTGTGGTGTGATGGGAATGGCCACATTCACCGATAATGAAAAGCAGGTCAGGGAAGAGTTCAGATATCTGGCCGGATGTTTTTTTGAATTAAAAAATAGTTGCTTTTCCGGCGATACATCTTTCAGGGAAATTTCGATGGGAATGTCGGGTGATTATAAGATCGCCATTGAAGAGGGGAGCACACTTATAAGGATTGGAAGTATTATCTTTGGGGAACGAAACTAGCCGGTTCTAAAACAATAGTAATGGAGAAACTATCTGTAAAATATCTTGGCTTCGACCTTAGGAGCCCGCTGATCGTCAGCAGCAGCAGGTTGACATCAACTATCGAACATCTGAAGGCAGCTGAGGAAAATGGGGCAGGGGCGGTAGTCCTGAAATCTCTTTTCGAAGAACAGATAAATCATTATATCAGCGCCATGCCAGCCGCTTACGGGTATCCTGAAGCTGACGATTATCTGGCGAATTATATGAGATCAAATACGGTAGATGAATATCTTGACCTGATAAGGAAAGCTAAAGAGAGCCTTTCAATTCCTGTAATACCCAGCATAAATTGTTATTCATCCGGTGGTTGGACAGGATTTGCCAGAAATATCGCCGAAGCCGGAGCAGATGCACTTGAAATAAATGTATTTTTTCTTCCTGTTGACAGGAAGAAATCTGCAGCTGAATCGGAAAAAATTTACCTCGATCTTATCGAGAAACTAAAGAAAACCATCAGAATACCGCTTTCGGTAAAGATCGGATTCAGATTCTCGAATATCCTTAATCTCATCGACCAGTTTTATTTAAGGGGAGTTGCCGGAATTGTAATGTTCAACAGGTTTTATGAACCTGATATTGATCTGAAAAAGATCGACATAATTGCGGCACCTGTCTTCAGTTCAGATATTGAACAGCGTTACGTTTTAAGATGGATCGGTATGGCCAGCGGCCAGGATATCAAAATTGATATTTCTGCATCCACCGGGGTTCACAGCGGAAATGATGCCCTGAAGTATCTCCTGGCAGGAGCTGATTCAGTCCAGGTTTGTTCGGTTTTGTATAAGAACGGGCTCGGCTATCTGAAGACCATGAACCGTCAGATTGAGGAGTGGATGGATTCAAAGGGATTCAGGTCGGTAAGCGATTTCAGGGGAAAGCTTAATTACCGGAACTATGAAAAACCGGTAGCTTATGAAAGAACCCAGTTCATTAAATACTTTTCATCGGAAGATTGATTTTCTATCTTTTAAGGATGGAAATCAGTTCCCGGGTAAGGCTAACTTTTTCACTGGTATTTGCCTGATCGCTTTCTTCAACCATCTTTATTACTTCATCTTTCGTTTTCCTGGAGCTGTTCTTAACCGATTCTTCAATTACAGTCATACACTCAATGGCTGTTGCATAATCTCCCTCAAGAAAAATCTTTGCCATATAGGTTATATAATCGGAGTAATCAAGGCCCGATTGCCAGCACGAAGATACCAGCATGCAGATTGTACTTGCTTTCAACGGTTTCATAAGTTCTGCCATCACCTCGGGTCTCGCCGAATGGTCCTTTATATCGTTCAGGAACTCCTCAATTATCCTGAATCCGGAAACGTCGATAGCATTATTGTAATATGTTACCAGCAACCCTATAGCTCCTTCAAAGGGCTCGTCTTCTCTCAATAATTTAATCGCTTCAATGATAAATAAGCTGTTTCCATTTTTGAGAATCTCAGCAAGTTCCCTGAGCTTTTTTTCGGATTTGATCACCCTTTATAAGTTTTTTTCAAAGTTAGAAATAGACTCAATAACATAATACTGTTTTTGCTAAATAAAAATAAAATACTAATTTAGTCGGGAATTACGTGTGATAATTAAAAAATCAGATTATGAATAAAAGGTTCAGCATTGGGTCACTTTCATTAGCATTAATTCTGGTTATCAGTTTGTTTACAGGTTGTAAGGGCGGCAAAAAAGCACAACAGGACGATATCACTGTAGATATAAAGGATAAGGATGAAATATTGCAGGATATTAAACAGGCTGAAAAAATATTCCAGGCTTTGCCATCTCCTCTCGAATCGGCAATGCTTATTAAATCGGCAGGGGCCAGGTTCGAAGATAAACTTCTGAATCCTGTTTCAAATGTCAATAATTACGTCACTAATAAAGCAATGGCGATTAACCTGGGTATTTATACGTGCGACCTGAGCTTTGCCAGTCTTTATGAACAAACCCAGCTGCTGATCGATTATATGAATGCTGCCAAAAAGATGGCTGACGGACTTGGAATCCTTAAAGCTATTGAACAATCAGACATTGACAGACTCGAGGAAAATATCAACAACAGCGATGTAATAATGGATATAGTATCGCAGACTTTCATGAATTCCAACTCATATTTAGAGGATAACGGACAACCGGCAACAGCCGCAATGGTTCTCGTGGGAGGATGGATAGAAGGTCTCTATATTTCCACACAACTTGTTGATATGAAAGATTTTAATGGGAACAAACTGGTTGCAAGGATCATTGACCAGAAGCTTTCTATTGACATACTTCTGAACCTTCTTTCGGGTAGTAAAGGTAATCCGGCTGTTGATGCACTTATGGTCCAGGTAGGTAAACTAAAAGCTGTTTTTGACAAGATCAGAATAGATACAAGCCCCATAAGCACTGAGTTTGATCAGACTTCAAAAACCACAATGCTTAAATCGGAAATTAAAACAGATATGACTCCGGAAGTATTCCTGGAGCTGTCAAAAACAGTTATGGAAATCAGAAATTCATTTGTAATATAGTAACCTATGAGACCGGTAAGAACCTTAGTGTTAGTTGCAATCTTTGTTATTGCCCAGAATGGAAATGTGAATGCGCAATGCAAGGCTTTTGCAAAGAGAGATTGTCTTCCTGAATTAGCCTCCTATACACATGACGGGAATTACCATGCAGCCGTTCTGGTTGAAGGTGAAGAGGCCGAACTTTATAAAACATTCTATTCCGACATGGATTACAGGGTGGCAATAGTTGGTGATGAAAAACTGCCAGCCATTGAGTACAGAATCCTCGATGCCAATAAAAATGTCCTCTATTCAAATAAGGAAAACAACTTCGCCAAAACATGGGATTTTAAGCTGCAGTCAAGTCAGCAGCTAAAACTGGTGGTCAAAGTCTCATCGTTCAATAAACCCGGTGAAATGCCGGCAAGCGGATGCGTTGCAATAATGTTCGGATTTCAACTTAAAAAATAGAAAATATCCTGTTAGTCAATAAGGTGTAGGGGTGTTGTTTGCAACACCCTACTTGTTTTTATGCAGTTTTCTCGCCAGATATCTGCCTGTATATGAACCTTCACATTTTGCAAGATCCTCCGGCTTACCCTCAAAAACCAGATAACCTCCCTCTTCACCACCCTCCGGCCCGAGATCAATAATCCAGTCACAACTCTTGATAACCTCCTGATTGTGCTCAATGACAATGGCTGAATGTCCATGATCGATAAGGGCATTTATCGATTTGAGAAGTTTGTTTATATCATGAAAATGAAGTCCGGTTGTCGGTTCATCGAAAATGAACAATATATGACCAGTCTCTCTCTCCTGGCTGAGAAAGTATGCCAGTTTTACCCGCTGGCTTTCTCCGCCCGACAATGTGTTTGAGGATTGTCCCATTTTAATATATCCGAGACCTACATCCGATAATGGCTTGAGTTTGTCAACAATTCTTTTTTCACCTCTGCCCGGATGACTGTTGAAAAACTCAATTGCTTCATCAATGGTCATTTCAAGCATATCATAAATATTCTTTCCATGGTATCTCACCTCAAGAATATCCCTCCTGAATCTCATCCCTTTGCAGGCTTCACATGTCAGTTCCACAGGGGCCATGAACTGCATTTCAACCCTTATGATTCCTTCCCCCTGGCACTCCTCGCATCTTCCACCTTCTATATTAAATGAGAAATGTGAGGCCTTAAAATTGCCTTGTACGGAGGCCTGCTGCTCGGAGTAAAGTTTCCTGATCTCATCGTAAGCTTTAAGATAAGTCACCGGATTTGACCTGCTCGATTTCCCTATCGGATTTTGATCAACTAGCTCAATCCCTGTAAGACCCCGAACATCACCGGCAATCTCCCTGAACTGACCAGGCTTAAGGTTGTTTCCATTGATTTGGTTCGAAAGATATTTATACAGTATTTCCGACACCAGACTCGATTTACCTGATCCGCTCACTCCGGTTACTGCCGTAATTGTATGAAGCGGGAATTTAACATTGATCCCTTTCAGATTATTTTCCCTTGCACCCCTTACTTCAATAAAACTGTTCCACTTTCTCCTTAGCCGGGGAACAGGAACAGAGAGTCTGCCGCTTAAATATGCCGCAGTAAGAGATTGATTCTCAGCTTTAAGATCAAGGCTGCCCTGAAAAACAATTTCACCTCCCAGTCTTCCGGCCTCAGGTCCCAGATCGATTAATTCATCTGCAGCTTTTATGATCTCCTCTTCATGTTCGACAACAATCACCGTATTGCCCATGTCCCTGAGCTCCTTCAGTACCTTTATAAGAAGATTTGTGTCGCGGGGGTGTAATCCGATGCTGGGTTCATCGAGGATGTACATCGATCCTACAAGGTTACTGCCAAGGGAAGCAGAGAGGTTTATTCTCTGAGATTCCCCTCCGGACAGGGTTGAAGAGAGTCTGTCGAGGGTAAGGTATGACAATCCGACATCAGTAAGTAACCGAAGCCTTATTGTGATTTCTTTCAGGAGCCTTTCAGCAATTGTGGCGTCAGCAGGTGGCAGCGAGATATTTAAAAAGTAATCGTAGAGGCTGCTCACCGGTATTGTGACAAGTTCCTGTATTGCCTTGCCTGCTACCTTCACGTACCGGGCTTCTTTTTTTAATCTTGATCCGTTGCAACCGGGGCAGATTGTCTTTCCACGGTAACGGCTGAGCAACACCCTGTACTGGATCTTGTATTTTTTTTCTTCAAGATGTTGAAAAAACCTGTTTAATCCATAGAAATACCTGTTACCTTTCCATAACAGCTCTTTCTGTGAATCAGTCAGCTGGAAATAAGGTTTATGCACCGGAAAATCAAACTGCCCCGCATTTGCAATAAGCCTTTCCTTCCATTGCTTCATTGTTTCACCTTTCCAGCAAACTATGGCATCTTCGTAAACCGACAGGTTCTGGTCGGGTATGACAAGGTTCTCATCTATGCCGATTATTTTACCATAACCCTCACAGACGGGGCAGGCGCCAATGGGATTATTGAAGCTGAAAAAATGCTCGGAAGGTTCTTCGAATAATATTCCATCAGATTCGAATTTATTCGAGAAACTCTCCCTTTTTATATTGTCACCATTCAGAACGATAACTTCGCAATAGCCCTGTCCGGTTTGAAATGCTGTCTGGGCTGAGTCGGCTGCCCTGCTGAAACTATCTGATGCATGGTCTGTTACGATCCTGTCAATCACAATATTGATCCTTTGCCCGGGTTTGTAACTATCAAAATCCCGGATCTCGTCGATCTTAATGATTGCACCATTAGATTCGATACGGTTGTATCCCTGTTTTTCGAGAAATGAGAAATACTCGGCGATCTTAATACTTTCAGGTATCTGTATGGAGGATGCTATTATCGCTTTTGTGCCTTCGGGCAGAGATGCAAGGAAATCAACAATATCATCAACGCTGTGTTTTTTAACTTCTTTACCCGAAACCGGTGAATAGGTGCGGCCTATCCGGGCATAAAGAAGTCTTAAATAATCGTAAATCTCAGTGGAAGTGCCTACAGTCGACCTTGGATTGCGTGAATTTACTTTTTGTTCGATAGCTATGGCAGGTGGGATCCCGTTTATGAAATCAACCTCAGGTTTGTTCATTCTGCCAAGAAACTGACGGGCATAAGAGGAGAGACTTTCAACATACCTTCTCTGCCCTTCTGCATAGACTGTGTCAAAAGCAAGGGAAGATTTCCCGGATCCTGATACTCCGGTAATGACAACCAGTTTGTCCCTGGGTATTTTTAAGCTTACATTTTTCAGATTATGTACTCTTGCCCCTCGAATTTCAATGCATCCGCTCATCCCTTAATGTCAACAATTTGACGAAATTTTTGTTATAATTCAAAAGTAATACTTTCAAATTAGAAAAATATTGCTTTCTTTGTATTTGAATTAACGTCTTAATCAAGGAGGACTGCCTATTTAACAACTCTACTCTTAGTCTTTAAAACGAGAGCAATGAGTAAAACGATTTCCGATTATGAACTCATTCAGAGATTCATAAAAGGTGAGCAGACCTGCTTTGAGCAGATAATCCACCGTCATAAGAATAAAGTTTTTGCGTATATAAGTTTATATATACGCGATCAGGCACTTGCTGAAGACCTGTTTCAGGATACCTTCATGAAAGTGATCCAGTCCGTTAAAACCGGCAAGTACCAGGATAACGGAAAGTTCATTTCATGGGTAATGCGTATAGCCCATAACCTTATAATCGACCATTTCAGGCGGATCAAGCAGATGAATACAATCTCAAATGATGATTATGAATCTGATCTGTTTAATTCCAAAAAATTTTCAGATTCCACTATCGAAGATGATATGATCAAAAGACAGATCCAGAAGGATGTCAGAAATATGATCAGCCATCTGCCGGAAGATCAGCGCGAAGTGGTCATACTGCGGCATTATGCCGGACTGAGCTTTAAGGAGATCGCTGAGATTACCGAGGTTAGCATTAACACCGCTCTCGGCAGGATGAGATATGCCCTCATTAATATGAGAAAGATAATGGAGGAGAAGAAGATCAGTCTTACTATTAACTAAGGCATTAAGGCTTTAACACCCTAACGCCCTGCTGGCGCCGATTTGCAATCGGTACCGAAACCAAGATAGTTACTGGGCACGGATTATAACCGAGGAGCGCTTCAGCGCTCCGAGCTCGGCGAAGCCAAATCCGCGCCAGCTTAGTCTTGTTGCCCTTACGCCTTTACGCCCTAACACTCCAGGCCCTATCTTCCCCTGCTGGCGCCGATTTGCAATCGGTGCCGAAACCAAGATAGTTACTGGGCACGGATTATAAATCCGCGCCAGCTTAGTCTTGTTGCCTTTACACCCTAACACTCCAGGCCCTATTTTTTAATTCTTACAGAAATGTTATATTAAATATAATATTCCAACCCGTCAGGCGTTATTACAAAAACATAATCATGAAGCCTATGGGTTTAACTTTTACTCCTTTTATTTCATATCATGAGATCAAGACTGACGGAATCGACATTTATGAAGATGCATATGGATTGTGCCAGGATTTCAGTGATGTGATCGGATTGCTTAAGCAGGTAAAACCTGCTCCGGGAAAACAGCTGACACGCCGGCTGATTGCGAAAATCAGAAAATACTGAATTAAACTTTAACACTGAGAAGGAATAATCATGAGCCTGCCTGTTAACTACTCTGAGGTTACGTCTGGTTAATAAAGTAAACCGAATGGCAGGCAGCAATGCCTGCCGTTTCTGTCCTTAACCTGCTTGGACCAAGGTGAACCGGGATATACCCTTTTCCGGTAGCAGTTTCAAACTCGTCAACGGAAAAATCACCTTCGGGACCGATAAGGATCACCGCTCTTTCACCTTTTTTATAGACTTCTCCGATCCCTCGCCTTGGTATATTTGTTCCACAATAGGCTATCATCAGAGTTCCCTGCCTCTCCTTATTTATAAAGTCGTTGAACGAACAGGATGGATTCAGGATACTCCTTCGTGCTTTCAGTGACTGCTTCATGGAGGAGATGATAAGGTTCTCGATCCTTTCCTGTTTGATTCCCGGCTTTTCCGTATTCCTGCAGATAACCGGTGTGATCTCATCAATACCTATTTCGACACTCTTTCCTACGAACCATTCAAATCTTTCCGGATTCTTAAGCGGTGAAATTGCAATATGAAGGGCCCAATCCCTCTTTTCAAAATCATTGATTGTTTTCAGTATGCTGATTGCGCAGCCTCCCGGGTCAGGATCGGTTATTACTCCCTCATACAAATTACCTCTGCCATCGATCAGCCTGACCGGTGTACCCTTCTTCATCCTCAGTACTCTGATGGAATGCTTCGATTCTTTTTCATCCAGAATGTACCTGTCACCTTTTAAATCAGGAGCGTAAAATATCTGCATAACCAGATTTTCGGATAAATGAGACTTCTCAGTTTACTACCTGCCGTTTAATACCTTAAGCTGATCACCTGATAAGCCGCCTGTCGAGCCTTTCTTCTTCAATAATGTCAGGTTCCATTCCCGCTTCACCGGCCATCCTGCGCAGGAACCTGGTGAGTCTGTCTTCAACCGATATCATAAAAGTATATGGAACCCTCAGCGATGAATCAGGATGCTTTCTTGCTCTTTGCTTTATTTTGGCAATAAATGTATTGAAGGTGATATCCGCCGACTGCACCATCATATTACCCCTTACATAGGAGAAATAGTACCATGTTGATTCATCGGCTTTAAGATAAATGTCGAAAATATCACCTGATCTGCGCCGCTGAATTTCAATAAAGCCGTCGACATAGAGGTTGAGCGGCTGGTTTCCGATGAATCCAATGCCAATTCTGCCCTTCGACCTGAAGGAAGATGATGGTTCATTCCAGTAAAGGGTCACATCATTTAAGAACAATTCATAATTAAATTCTTTCGGCAGGTTTCTTGCGGCGCCAAAAAGATTGAGGTCTTCCTTCATCAGGTTGGCTGCTTCGACACCCAGCAGATCTTTCATTCCCTTATTATTCAGCTCACTGTTAAGGTTAACGGGTTTCAGTGTAGGCATCAATCTTATTTTGTCACTCATCATTGCCAGCGCTTCGGCTGAGAAATGGAAGTCAAAGCCAAGAAGCGCCTGGATTTCAACTTTCCCGGAATCAATCTGATGAATTACCTTACCTGCACCGGCCATATGAGCCAGATCGAAATTGGTACCGAAATTGAGTCTCCCTTCACCTGAAAGAATACAATAATCCTTGTCAAGAGCTAGCATCCCCCCATTCAGAGTCGGATCGGCGATCTTTTCAAGTGATGTGATCACATATCTGTTTTTGGCTTTTTCAAAATAGAGATATCCGTTTGCATTAACAAGACCGATATCAGCCCATGATTTTTGTTCTGAAAGGAAGGCGGGATAAATGTGAAGTGAATCGACATTGACATAAGATCCTGAATAAATAAGGTTATCGTTAACATCACGTGGTTTATCACCGGTTGGGATCATGACATTTTTAGGATCAATGAAGGATTTGAACTTCACCGGATATGATTTTAAACGATCACAAAGCTGAATTATTCCGGCTGCACCGGTGAATAAAAGCTGGTTTTTATTGGCATAGAGGTTCACATCACCTGTGAAGGTGAATGCGGAACTGAGCATAAAATTCTGACTGACAGGAATATAACCTCTTGCGCTTGTAACCATCGTATCGACAGTCACTTCGGAAAAACTTATATTATGGATATCTCCGTTATCGTCAGCATAATCTGATACAGCACTTCCCGAATACTTTTTGGTAGATTCGATTGTAATTTTCGCAGAGTGCAGCAGGTGATTATTGTTGACTGCAATTGTTGCATTCTGGAGCTGGTCTATTTTAGCCCGTCTGTTGATGGTGACTTTTCCATCCTCAGGCTGGATAAGGGCATCCGCAATATGGATATAATTCACGTTCTCAGCTACAATATACTCTCCGTCAAGATGATAGCTGCCTTTCAATGATGAAAATGCAAGTGTGTCACCAACGACATTGGTTGCAAAAAATGTCGGTTTATCGAGGTTGCTGAAATCGAGCCGGATCAGCTTGTCCCTCGATAGGAGTTCCCTGTCAGTCTGTCCTTTCTGCTCCATATTCAGTACCTTTGTGTCCATATTGTAGACAAAATCTGTCATGGTGCAGATATACTGGATCTCAGGAAATTTTACCATGGATGTATCTGTGTTCAGATGGAAACTTGCTGTCTTCAGATTGAAGTCGATATGTGTGCTTGTGTTTTCAGCGATAAACGCATACCCGCCGGTAGAAGCAGATTTCAGGAAATAATCCGATGTGTCTGCACTGATCGTACCGTTGGTAAACCTTAAATTATCTGAAGTGATCCTGGAATCAGAAGTGTTGATTATACCTGATCCTGTCAGACTTGAAGATGTTAACTTAAGATTTCCCTCATACCGGGTTCCGTTATTGAACATTACAAAGCTCTCACCCTTACCGATTTCAGCGTATAGCTCATCTTTTTTTGTCAGCCATCTGATCGTTACCTTTTCGCCGGCAAGTGGAGGGAATCTTCCGGAAGCATCCTCCTCAACAGTGAATGAAGCTGAATTTGCCAGTACTGAATCAGGAAATAATCTGATATCGTTTGATGTTATCGTGGAATTAAGATATTTCATCCTGCCTTTTCCTGTAAGCCCATCGCTGCTTAAGCTGAGGCTGTCAAAGGCCATTCCTTTGGTTTCGTACAGATCTACCCCTGACTCAGGCACAATCATGTCGAATCCGAGGGATTTATTTTCCTTGATGACCAGGTCCTCACGTCTTGGTTTGAGGATATTGCCTCCCGTGAATTCTCCCTCCATGTTCAGGCTCTCGATTGTGAAATGGTCAATATTCTCATAAGTGAACGGATCTATTTTAAAATAAAACTGGTCACGGGTGTAAATATTTTCCAGTCCTGGAATCTGATCATAATAAATATAGGAATGTGTTGTGTCATTGATTATCGGATATTGCTTCAGGCTTTTCAATCCTGACTTATTATTTGGGTCATCTATGTAAAGCTCGGCCGTGGTCATTTGAATAAGGTTATCAATACTCCTGATCACCGGATTGCCATAGATATCTTTTTCTTCGGTCTCGACTGAGATCCGGATTGAATCTATTTTCGACAGGCTGATTTTGAATGTATCGTAATTGAAAGAAAAATCATGGCCAAATACTGTGAAAAGGCCGGCTTCGACAACTCCGTCAAAATCCATATCCCTGTTTTTCCCGATAACTATCTGCCGGTTGGATGGGTAAATTGCAACGCGCTGTGAATCACTCAGATAAACACCTGCAACTCCATTTATGGTCATCCTGTAATCGTTAAGATCAAGGATTGCATTGTCGACAGGTGCCTTTGTTTCGCTGAATATCCTTAGAACATCATAATCCTTTTTCTTCGCATAGGAATCCAGGAAATCATTCACTTTCTTCTTGAGTGTTATCTCATTATACTTTCTGTCGTAAAATATGAAACCTTTATTAGCCATGTCGATGCACAAGCCTGTGACGGCTTCAACAGGTCTGTTAAGCCATTTTGCAAACTCTTCAACAGGGAATGTTTCAGAGTAGTACCATTCGGCAAACTGCCTAAAACGGGCCAGTGGATGATAATCATCGATACCGGCCAGCTGCATAAAAAAATTGGAATCAAAGAAGGAGGCCGACTCAAATTGAGCCTGGCCAAGGGAAGCACCCCTTGCCCTTGTAAGTATGACCTTTGGTTCTTTGAGGTTCCATGAAAGGAGCTCAAAGTACATGTCGAGCTTATGATATGAATTATAGTACGGACTTTTAGCCAGAGGATTATTGGGTCTGTAGAGGTTCACGAGGTTCAGGGGTCCATTGTACGAAAAACTGAGATTTGAGTGGTAAACTGAATCAGCTCCCAGATACAACGCAACGGATGTTTCCGATCCTGTAAACCCGATCCTTGTAAAGATAAATTCCGCTGATTTAATGGTCATGGCAAGTGAATCCTTCCTGAAAATGGTGATCTTTGCCGGCATTAGTCCTGATCCGCTTCCTTTAACTGTGGATCCTTCCAGGTCCAGACCGCCCTGATAGTTGATCCCTTCATAAATACCCTTAATTAAAAACTCCTTAGTATATGTTTCAAAACGCGGATAATCACTTTTTTCCTTATCCCTTATAGTATTTGCCTGATCGGTAAGCAATCCGTAAACCGGTGTTTTGAAGTAGGTACTGTGCGTAAGCAAAGCCGAATCGACAGTAAAAAAGTTCCTTGTTGTATTGATGATGTAGTTTTTAATTTCAGCAAACACATCTTTCCTTGCATATCCTGCTTTTTCCCATGTAATCAAGCCTGATGTTCCATGAAATTCCAGAGTTTCGGGAAAATAAGTACCTGATGCGTTATAGATCTCGGTGCTGTCTTTCAGTGAAATGCAGGTCAGGGTAGCGTTGGTGACAATCACCTTGAAAACAGTATCATGCATAAATTTCAGAGTACTGTTCTTTACCTTCCATCGCAGAGCGGGAAATTGCGACAGAACATTTTCGGTGATCATCAGCTCGGAATTCTTTATATACCTGTCGATAATTTCGGTGGTGATCCTCCGGTTAAATGTCATTTCGCTAAGCCCGATCAACCAGTTGCTCAGAAATTCGCTGGTGAATTTTCTTCTTACATAAGTATTGACCGTTGTCAGGAAATTATTAATATATGGCACCGGTCTCATTGACCTCCCATAAAACTGGCTTGTGAGATCAATAATCCTTGTCATATCTTCCCGTCCGAATGCAAGACTATCCCAGTTTGACAGGAATTCATTCAGGTTTGCTTTCTGGTCATCCTTGAGGTTTGGGCCCATATAGGCAGTCAGTTCTTCCTTGTACTTTACCGGATCGCCGGTGAATGGTGATTTTGCCTGTGCATGCAGATCAACCGGAAGAACTATCCGGATTAACAGACTAATTATGACCAGTTTTCTGAACATAATGTTTAAACAGCTTCCACAATTGAAATGAAATCTTCTTTCTTGAGAGATGCTCCGCCAATAAGACCGCCGTCAACGTCAGCATTTGAGAAAATCTCGGCAGCATTGGAAGATTTTACGCTTCCCCCGTAAAGGATTATAATCTCATCCGCAATTTTAGTACCATACTTTTCTTTTACCAGTCCGCGGATGTATTTGTGTATCTCCTGTGCCTGGTCGGGCGTCGCGGTCAATCCGGTTCCGATAGCCCAGACCGGTTCATAAGCAATGATTATATTCTTCATCTCTTCAGCCCTGAGTGTGAATAATCCTTCCTCAATCTGCCGTTTTACGATTATAAAATGATTCCCTTCCTCTCTCTGTTCTTTAACCTCACCGCAGCAAAAAATGACTTTTAATCCGCTGTTCAGGGCCAGAACGGTTTTCTTATTGAGCTGTTTGTCATCCTCGTGAAAAATCGTTCTTCTCTCCGAATGTCCGATGATCACATATTCAGCACCCGTGCTTTTAATCATGTAAGCCGAAACTTCTCCCGTATATGCGCCGGAAGCTTCTGAGGCGCAGTTTTGGGCACCGAGTGACACATTTCCACCTTTCACGATCTCCGAAACACCTGAAAGATGAATGAATGGGGTGCATAATATCACTTCAGCCCTGACAGGTGGTTTTTCACGGAAATACTGATCGATTGATTTTGCAAACCTAATACCTTCCTCAAAGCTCATATTCATTTTCCAGTTGCCGGCGACAATCTTTTTTCTCATAAGACAGTTATTTTAAAATTATTATTATTAATTAATTCAGATATTCACTTAATTGTTCATTTTCAGGAACATTTGCCCAGGACCATTTGGCCAGAATTGTTCCCTCCTTCAACATGATATAACCGGGATTTGATCTTATCATTGTTTTTAAAGTTGTCTCATCAACAACACAGAATGGCAATCCATTGCCGAAGCGTTCTATCTCATTCCTGGCAGAGGTTGTGAGTATATAGAAATCAATGCCTTGTGTTAAGCATACTTTCCCCAGTTCAAATCCGTGATTAAGTTTCTCAGGATCAGCTTCCTCAAGTCTCCGGGTGATCATGAGCATTACAGGTTTTACCGAGGAGAGGATTTTTTGGGTGAGATCTTCATCTGTCATTGAAGTGATAACAAGGTTATGAATAGGAGGCTGATATCCCTTCGATATCAGCACAGATCTCTGATCAACAAATTTCCAGGTCGTATCATCCGCAGGGTAATTACTCAGGGTGAATTCCTTTTGCTGACCCTCCTTCTCGTAAATAAATGTAGTCTCATACTGATCGACAGGCATTCCCTCAGGAATGATCATTTTATCAGGGATACTGGTACCGGTTTTATATGGCAGAAAATCAATTACAGGTAAATAGCGGAGGTTATAGAGAATAAATGCCAGGAACAAAAGTGCCATACCGGCGATGGTTACCCATTCCCTGACATGACCATGGCGCGGCACCATTGATTTCCTGTTCAGAAAAAGAAAGATTACCGGAACTGATAATATTATGTTCTTCCCGAATGTCTGCCAGTTGGTAAGATGTATTGCATCTCCGAAACAACCACAATCGGTGACCGGATTCGTCAGGGCAAGGACAAAAGTGAGCGGAGTAAAGATCACCATCAGTACCGCCACTATCCATATTCCGGTTTTTTGCCTGATGTTGAATAACACTGAAACTCCGGAAAGAAATTCTGCAGTACATAAAATAACTGCCAGGGGCAGGCTTGCAAATCTCAGGAAATCAAGATTGAAAGCCATGAAATAATCCTGGAACTTATACACTGTTCCCAGGGGATCAATAGCTTTAACTGTTCCTGAGAAAATGAATACAAGACCAATTACGATTCTGCTTATATAACTTATAATCTTCATATTATATAAATTTCCTTCCGGTAATAATCTGAATAATAAGATCGAATATCCTGTGAGGGGGAAGCATTTCCCCTTTTTCATCGCTGCAATTCACAACTGCCAGATGATTGTCGCTCTCAGCCACTTTTAAATAGATCTCTCTTACTTTCCTCTGGAATAAAAGTGATGCCTCATGAATATCATCTGATCCGTTCAGGTAGTTCCTGTCGTCACCGGTTCTTGAGAGTGTCAGCTTTTTCTCGGTAAAGGAGAACGGAACATCGAGGAATATATTCAGATCGGGGCTCGGTATTGCAAAATGACTGAATTCAAGATCCAGAATCCATTTCATCAGGGCTTCCTGTTTATCAGGTTCCTTAAGTTTGGCGCACTGGTAGGCAATATTCGAATATGTATACCTGTCAAGAAGTACTATTTTGCCTTCTTTGAGCCAGCCGCTGATAAGATCCGAAGCATCCTTCCTGTCCCCTGCATAAAGCATTGCAACGAGCCAGGGATCGACCTGGGCAAGCGATCCGAATTCCCCCCGGAGGAATCTGGCTACCAGCTCTCCGAAAAACGGAGCATCTGTCCTGGGAAAATGAAGATACTCACAGTTGTAACCCTGCTTTGTAAAATATTCATTAAGCAGTTTGATCTGAGTAGACTTCCCCGAACCATCAACTCCCTCAACAACAAAAAGTTTCATCTATCGCTCAATACTTTAAGTGCAAATGTAATAACCCGGTTGTAAAGATGAAAACGAATTAATGGCATAATTATGATTTGTTTTAAGGAGTTATTAACGCTGGCCCGACCTTATACACGTACTCATCCACCTTGCCCTTCGTTCCTGGATTACATGTACTCATCCCCCAAACCCCCTTCCCTGCCTTGTTTTTCATGTACTCATCCCCCCAGCCCCCTTCTCTGCTGTCGCAAAGAAGGGGGTGACTATTGAATTACGTTACAAAACCCTCCCCCTCTTTGCGTGAGCAGAGAGGGGGACGCAAGGGGGTGAGTACGTGTGATCCAGAAGCAGA
>Ga0105095_10000027_pt1 | contig 48382 bp, 39 predicted proteins | sample PPLLak2March2015_2_FD_79180 | JGI IMG/M metagenome (GOLD analysis project Ga0105095, IMG submission 79180) | Freshwater sediment microbial communities from Prairie Pothole Lake near Jamestown, North Dakota, USA - PPLs Lake P8 Core (3) Depth... | ecosystem: Environmental > Aquatic > Freshwater >...
CAGGTAGACCTCGGCCGAAACCAGCGTGTCTTTGAGCGTCACGGTGGGCCTGCCGTTCTCCAGGATCGTGTCGGTCAGCGCCAGCAGGCGGTCGGTGATCAGCCCACCCGAGACGGCGGCCACTTTGACGCCCTTCGCGCCAAGCTCGCGCAGCCAGTGCACGACGCGCCGCGCTGCCCCTTCCGGGTTGATCCAGCCCTGGTTGGTGATGATCTTCGTTCCGCGCTGCAGGCACCCGGGCAGGACCGCGCGCATGCGGTCGTCCAGGTAGGTGTCGTAACCCGGGAAGGTAGGGTCCCGCCTAGCGCGGACCTGCGCGGCCGAGACCGTCGCCTCGGCCATGGTTTCGAAGCACAAGTAGTCGAGATCGCCTTGCTCGGCGTTCAGCCGTGCGGGCTCGATCCGGTCGCCCCACCAGGCTGAGCCCGCCCCGATCCGGATGGTGGTCTTCATCTCCCTCCCCGTTTGCGTCCCGTAGGGTACCGCAAGTGCGGTTTCTTGCTCTCCCGGGGCGCGGCGGTTACAGTTCACGAGGAAAACCTCAACGCAAAGGCGCAAAGGGCGCAAAGATCGCAAAGGAATCCCGTCATCCGACTCGACGTCGGTCCACGGGTCTTTGGCTAAATGCTTTTCTTTGCGGCCCTTTGCGTCTTTGCGTTGAGAAGTTCCGATCCAAGGTGAGGAGACCATGCCAACAACGCCACGCTGGAAAAAGCGCCCCGAAGGCTCGACCTGGGGCGACTGGGGCCCCGACGACCAGCTCGGGCGGCTCAATCTGATCACGCCCGAAAAGGTCAAGCAGGGTGTGGCCGAGGTGCGCGAAGGGCTCAGCTTCTGCCTGAGCTTGCCTCTGGATTACCCGGGCGGCAACGTGCTCAACCCGCGCCGTCATCCGCCGGTGCTGCGGCCCACCCTGCGCAATGGCCGGCCGAACATGAACTACCAGCTCGCCCTGGACAACCCGCATGTGACCGACGTCATCAACGACGACGCGGTTATCATGCACCTGCAGTACTCGACGCAATGGGACAGCCTGGCGCACGTCGGACAGCTCTTCGACGCGAACGGCGATGGCGTGGCGGAACCCGTTTACTACAACGGCTTCCGTCCCGGCGAGCACATCGTCGGCCCGATCGATCCCAGGGACGCCGGCGCCATCGGCCAGGTGCCCGCGCATTCCACCTCCCACGCCAAGGCGCTCGGCGTCGAGAACATGGCGGTGAAGTGCGTGCAAGGGCGAGGCGTGATGATCGACCTGCATGCCCATGTCGGGCGGCAGCGCGCGGTGGTCGGCTACGAGCAGCTGATGCGCATTCTCGAGGCCGACAGGGTGGCGGTGGAAGAGGGCGACATGGTATGCCTGCACACCGGCTTCTCTCAGGTCATCCTGGAGATGCACAAGAAGCCGGATGTGCACGTTCTGGAGAACTCATGCGCGGTTCTGGACGGTCGCGACCGCAAGCTGCTCAAGTGGATAACGGACGCCGGCTTGTCAGCGCTGATCGCCGACAACTACGCAGTGGAGGCCCATCCCGCAACCAGCCAGCCGCACGATTGTGCTTCGCTGCCCCTGCACGAGCACTGCCTGTTCAAGCTCGGAGTGAACCTGGGCGAGATCTGGTACCTGACCGAGCTGGCGACGTGGTTGCGCAAGAACGGGCGCTACCGGTTCTTGCTGACGGCGCCCCCACTGCGGCTGCCCGGGGCGGTGGGGTCACCGGCGACGCCGGTAGCGACCGTCTGACCTGACCTACAGTGAGCACGATCGGCGGTGGGTAACAGGGTGGCTACGGCGAAGGCCACAGCGGCAGCGCGGAGTTCACATCGCCGGTGCAGTGCGGCTTATCAGGGCACCATCTCGATCTGCTGGCGGACGATGGCCATCTGGCGGTCGACGTCTACGACGTCCGGATGCTGCTCCGTGTACCTTTCCAGGAGGCTCGCCTTGCGCTGCTCAAGCTCTTCGAGGACAGCCAGGAGCTCACTCTTCGACTCGTACGGTTGCGGTACGTCGGCCAGGTGAAGGGCGCCGACAGGTCGCACCCTGTCGGATAACCGGCGGAGCGTGGAATCGAGGGTGTTGGTGCTCGCTTCCTTACCGTTCACAGGACGGGCCGGCCCGCGCTCGGCGCATGCGCCAACGAGCAGCATGCCGAGCGCCAAGGCAGTCAATAGAAATCGCTGTGCAATGCTCACGGTCACCCCCTGTGAGGACACCCGTGTGACAGATCGCTCGCGCTGAGGCTCGCATCCAGAGCGGATTGCGGTGCGAGCCTTCTTCCGCACCAGCCGGCCCGACCCATCCGCACGGCCGCCACGCTTCGCGATGTATCAACGGTGCATGCGACGGGCGGAGAGGTAGACTATGGCAGGATACACCATCCGCGCGCGAGCGGAGTCAGCGGCGGGGTTCGATAGGCAACTCACTTGACTGCACCTGGAAGAAGACGGTTCCTGACATCCTGCCACGCATTGCTAGCGGCGGTGATTACCGTTGCGGCCGTGCAGGTGGATGCTGCTCAGCCTCCGGGTACGGGACGGGCCGAGAGCCAGGCAACGATCCAGTTCGGGATGGGCTGGGGCTGGCCCTATGATCCAAGCTTGTGGCCCGATCCGCTTTACCCGGGATACTACTGGTACGCCCCCTGTTACCCCTTCGTCAGCTGTTCGGAGTATCTGCGGCACCAGATGCTCGCGAGGCGTCGGCAGCGTATGGAGGAGCTCAGTAAGCGGGACGAGCAGGCGCTGCCACCCGTGGGCATAGAAACCTGGGGAGGCCTGCCCGCCAACCAGCGGCGTCGCGCCGAAGCGCCGCGTACTCCCGACGAACAGATCCAGCCGGGCTACGAGAATCGCAGCGAGGTTCGACCGGAGTACCGCGGAACCGGGGACTTCCTTCCCGAGTTTCTCGAAGGGCGGGTTCGCCCCTCGGAGTAGGGCGCGCAAACTCTACCCTCGCCGCGCGACGTCGGAGTAGCAGCAGAAATGATGTCGAGAAGGCGGTTCTCTGCAGGCTTAGCGGCGGTTGGCGTCGCGCCACTCTTCCAGTCTGTGTTCCTCGCAAGTGCTGCCCTTGGAGAAGCCGCTCAGATCAGTGCCGCGGAACCCGATCAGCGTTTTCGGTACGTCGCCGATTGCATCCACGCCTGGCCACACGAAAAGGTCGGCACCGCATACAACGCGTACTTTGACGGCACACCGTTTGGACCGGTAGACAGTGATCCCAGCGCGAGGTCTCATTGGCTGCTTGGTCAGCATGTAGACTGCCGCCGAGCTACGTCGGACAACTGTCCTCGATTTGGCCCTTCCGCGCAACGAGTCGGCGCCGCAAGCTTCGTGGTGAGGTGGATAAGGATCAGGCAGGATGTTTTCGGACGGACATACACCGTCATATCCAACCTTGTATCCAGTTGTTGCTGATTCAGGTGCCCGGATCACCGACTTTGGTCGGCGAATTCCCGACAGTTGTTGCCGGTTCGGCTTCGGCCAGCCGCTCGAGCCGGGGCACCGGCGCAGGGGAGCGCTGCAGCCGGGCACTGCATTCATCCGTCCGCAGCGCGAGGCGCCGCTTGATCGCTCCCTGCGGGCAACAAGGGGCGCGGGTCGGGTCACGGACCCCTTGCCTTGACTGCTATGCCCGCGAGTACTAGCCTGTTCCACGAGGCCTGAATTCGCGCCCCCAGCATAAGAAAGGGCCCGTAAGGCGCCCCGACCAGTAAAGGAGGCTTGCACTATGCCGAGAGGGAGACGGTGGATAGTGGCGCACACTCGGCCGGGGACCTGCTTCATCATTCTGGCCGCCATCCTGCTCTGCAAGGCTCCTCGCGTTCATGCGGAGGACATGCGAGATCTGATCACGAACCTCTGGCCCGGCGGCATTCTGTTGGAGCCGCCCACCTCGGGCTTCAGTCATCAACCGCATTTCACGGCCAGTTCGCTGCAGGGGCTGGACTCCCTCAACAGCGCGCTCGCCTCGTCGATCGTCACGTTCTCGCCGAGCGCTGCAGTAGGCGCCTTCACCTTCGACGTCGAGCGGGGCATTCCGCTCCCGAGCAGCGAGCCTCTCGGCCCGCTGCTCGCCGAGCGTGCCCGGACCATCGGAAAAGGCAGGCTGAATGTGGCCGCTACCTACACGAGGGTGCGTTACACGGAATTCGAGGGCACTTCCCTGGATGACCTGTCGCTGGAGTTCCTGCACGAGGACAGCAACAACGATGGAAAGCTCGGCGGTGGGATCTTCAATTTCGAGCTGGAGACAATTCAGGCCAACCTGGACACTACCATCGAGCAGGACGTGGTCGGCCTGTTCGGCACTTATGGCATCACTGAGAAGTGGGACGTCGGGGTGGTGGTTCCTTTGGTGCGCGTGTACATGGACGTCAAGGCGCACGCCGAGGTCATCCATTACACGGGGCCACCCCCGGTACCCCCCCTTACCACCCACCAGTTCGGTCCCAACTCCAGCCCACAGGATGTCCACTCCGAAGACGAGGCCACCGGCATCGGAGATGTGCTGCTGCGCACCAAGTACAATTTCCTGCGCAACGACCCCAAACTCCCCGACATGGCGATCGCCGGCTGGGTCCGGCTGCCGACGGGCGACGAGGCCGATCTTCTGGGAACCGGCGAAACCAGCGTGGCGGCGATCTTCGTGGCCTCCAAGTCGTTCGGTCGGGTCGCGCCCCATCTGAACCTCGGGTATGAAGCATCGACCGGAGACTCGAGCGAGAATCTCGTTCGATACGTGGTCGGCTTCGAAGCGAGCGTCCACCCCCGGGTGACGACGGCCGTCGACGTGCTCGGTCTGTGGAGGCCGGAAGGAAACGGGATCGGAGACCATATAGTGGATCTCGCCCTTGGCATCAAGTGGAACCCCGTCCGCAGTTTTATCCTCGGCGGGAATGTATCGCTGCCTCTGAACAGGGACGAAGGCCTACGCGCGGATGCGATCTGGACTATCGGGGCGGAGTACACTTTCTAGACGTGAGCTGGACTGAGAGCCCGGGGCGGATCGGGAGTCCGCCCGGGCTCTGAACCAGAGCCGCATGGAACCGGATGGCTGCGCAAGAACACTCGCTGCAATGCTCAGGCCGACTTGACCCCGGTAGCCGGCCGCCCAGCATGCACATGCGGCGGGCGCTGTGGTCCCTTGTCGCGTGCTTGCCGCTGCTCGTCGCCGGCTCGCAGACCGCGAACCCGGCCGCTCCCGCGAACGTGGCGGTGCTCATGAGCGCCAACGTCGACGCGTACCGGGACGCGCTCAAGGGCTTCAGGGACAGCTTGCGCCATCGCATTGCTGCCGAATACGACATGGGCGGCGATTTGAAGGCGGGGCGCAAGGGCCTCGCCCAGATGCGCACCAAGGTCAAGCCCGACCTGATCCTGGCCGTGGGCGTCTGGGCCTTGCAGGTTCTCGCCGAAGAATCGCCCGATGTGCCGGTGGTCTACGCCATGGTGCTCAACCCGCCCAGTGTGATCGGGGACGGCAAGCGGAACATCACCGGCGCGAGCATGAACGTCCCAGTGAAGTCGACCATGGAGCTGGTCAGGAAGCTGGGCCCGCAGTTCCGACGGGTGGGTGTGGTGTTTAATCCCGCCAAGACTGGATACCTGATCAGGCGCGCGGAGGCCGCCGCCCGCGAGGAAGGGTTACAGTTGTTTGCCCGGGAGATCCTTTCGCCCCGCGAAGCGATTGCGGCGGTCGAGTCGCTGCAGGAATCGGGGATCGACGCACTCTGGATTCCGCCGGACGAGACCATTCTCGCGCCGGAAGTGGTCCAGCACATCCTTCTTCTGTCCTACGCCAAGAAGCTTCCCGTGATCGGGCTGTCCGAGCGCCAGGCCCAGCTCGGTGCAATCCTGTCCGTGCAGTTCGCCAGCAGCGAAGACATCGGTAGGCAGGCGGCCGAGCTGGCCAACAGCATCCTGGACGGGCGCGCGGCCTCCGACCTGCCCTACACGAGCGTGCGGCAAGTGAACGTCACGGTGAACCTGAAGGCGGCGCAGAAGTTGGGACTGGTGGTCCCGCAAAGCATCGTCGGGGTGGCGAACACGGTCATCCAGTGATCCGGCCTTGGCAATTCCGCGGGTTCTCCACCTTCCGGGCTCGGGTCTTCTGGTCCGTTATTCCGATCGTGCTGTCGCTTTCGGTCCTGTATGGGCTGATCGACCTGCGCGAACGCCAGGGGTTGGTGGAGGAGGAGTTCGTGAAGCGGGGCCAGGCGATGGGTGCGAACCTCGCCGACAGCAGCAGGCTCGCCGTGTTCGCGGAGAATGCGCCGCTCCTGGAATCCTCGATCCGGGGCATCGTCGGCGATCCCGACGTCGCCTATGTTCTAGTCTATGGAGAGCAAGGCAAAGTGCTGGTCACCGGCGGAAGGCCGCTCGACGAGCGCAAAGGGCCGGCGGTCCACCTGAGCGCAGACGACACCGCGCGAGTCTTCGCGCAAGGAAAGCCGGTGACCAGAACGATATCGGTCGGGAAGGAACGCTTCGCGGAGTTCCTGGTGCCGATCGTCTCCGAGGAACTGGCGCTAGCGGATGAGCTGCTGATCGGACCGCTGGCCAACGCTGCCGATCACACCCGACCGGGGGTACCGCGCGTGATCGGGGCGGTGAAGCTCAGCATGTCGCTACGCGGCGTCGAGGACCACGGTGCGGCGCTGCTCAGACTGTGGGCCAGCGTGACCGCCGTCTTCCTGCTGGTCAGCGCGATGGTCATCTACCACTTGTCCCGGCGCATCACGCTGCCGATCAAGCGGGTGACCGTCCAGGCACAGAAGATCGCCGAAGGCTTTCTCGATCAGAAGATCGAGGTGGAGTCCCGCGACGAGGTCGGGCAGCTCGCCACCACCTTCAACGAGATGGCCTCGGCCCTGAAGAGCAACATCCAGGAGAAGGAGGACGTCCTCGCCGAGCTGCAGGATCTGAACCGCACGCTGGAGGAGCGCATCAAGCAGCGCACCGCTGAGATCGAGAAGCGCACCGATGAGCTGGAGCGATCGCTCGAAGAGGTCCGCGCGCTGGGAGCGGTCAGCCAGGCCGTCAGCTCCTCCCTGGACCTGCGCGAAGTGCTGGAAACGATCGCCCGCTACGCGGTGAACCTCTCCGATTCCAACGGCTGCGGGATCTTCGAGGTGGACCTGGAGCACGGGACCATCGAAGTGGTAGCAAGTCACAACCTCAGTGAAGCGTTTCTGCAGGAAGTACAGTCGAGCCGGATAGATCCCGTTCAGCGCCTCGCGATCCGAGCCGGCTCGGTGGCGCGCCCGTTCCAGATCCCGGATCTGGTGCACGCTAGCCACTTCCAGCTGAGCAGCATCACGCTCAAGCACGGGTTCCGTGCCCTGTTGATCGTCCCCATGGAGCATGGGACGGTGAACCGGGGCGTCGTGCTGTTTCGCGCCAACCCTGGTCCGTTTGACGAAGGGATCCTGAACCTGCTCACCGCGCTCGCCAGCCAGTCCAAGGTCGCAATCGACAATGCCAGGCTGTTCCGCGAGATCGAGAGCCAGCGCCGCGAGCTCGAGCGGCTCTCCAGGAACCTAGAGCAGCTCTACCGCCTCTCCACCAGCATCCAGGAACCGCTGTCTCTCAAGGAGCAGCTGCACATGGTGCTCGACGCGGCGCGGCAGGTCGTGGGGATCGACCGCTTCTACATCTGGGTGGTGAAGGAGGATCGGTTTGAGGCGCTCACCGGCGCCGGGTTCTCTGAGGAAGAATGGAACTTCTTCGAAGGTGCGCAGATCCCGCTGTCCGCGGCAGGTGCGATGCAAAAGGTCTATCGTGAAGGGGTTCCCCTGGCCTTCGACGAGGCCAACCCGGTGCCCGAGGGCCTGCGCCTGAAGCCACCCTACTGCGACATCAAGTCGATGCGGTCCAGCAGCTTCCTGGTTGTGCCGATGATCGCGCGCGGGCGAACGATCGGCGTCCTCACTGCGGACAACAAGTTCAGCCGCAAGTCGATCCTTCCGCACACCACCGAGCTGCTTCGCATCTTTGCGTCCCACGCCGCGGTCGCCTTCGAGAACGCACGCCTGTTCCACGAGCTCGAAGACCGGGGCCGCCAGCTCGAGATCGCCAGCAAGCACAAGTCGCAGTTCCTGGCAAACATGAGCCACGAGCTGCGCACCCCGCTCAACGCCATCCTGGGTTACATCGAGCTGATCCTTGACGGCATCTTCGGTGAGGTGCCCGACGACATCCGGGACAGCCTCGAGCGTGCGCAGAAGAGCGGCCACCATCTCCTGGGCCTGATCAACGACGTTCTCGATCTGTCTAAGATCGAAGCCGGCCAGCTGGCCCTGTCGGTCACCGAGTACTCGATGAACGATGTCGTCCAGGCTGTGGTGATGGCGATGCAGTCGCTCGCCACGGAGAAGAGGCTCGCGCTCACGGCTACGCTGGCGCCCGACCTGCCGTCTGGCCAGGGCGACGTTCAGCGCATCACGCAGGTGCTCACCAACCTGGTGGGCAATGCAATCAAGTTCACCGAAGCCGGGGAAGTGCGCGTGCACGTGACGGCGTCCGACGATTCGTTCATGGTGTCGGTGGCGGATTCCGGCCCGGGAGTGGCCGAGAGCGATCAGCGCCGCATTTTCGAGGAGTTCCACCAGGTGGACAGCTCCAGCACCCGCAAGAAGGGCGGTACCGGCTTGGGGCTGTCGATCGCCAAGCGCATCGTCGAGCTGCACGGCGGGCGCATCGGACTCCACTCGAACCCCGGCAAGGGATCGACGTTCTGGTTCACCCTGCCGGTTCGGGTCGTGGAGCGGACGGAGGTCGCATGACCAAGCAGATCCTGGTCGTCGAAGACCACGAGGAGAACCGGCGCATCCTCCGCCTGCTCTTGGCGAAGCATGGATACGAGGTGATCGAGGCGGTCACCGGGGAGGAGGGCGTGGCGCTGGCGGAAAGCCTGCGCCCCGATCTGATCCTCATGGACATTCAGCTGCCGGGCCTGGATGGATACGAGGCGACGCGGCGCATCAAGGCGAACCCTGCCCTGCACGACATTCCCTTGATCGTGGTGACGTCCTATGCGCTGAGCGGCGACGACGCGAAGGCGTTCGCCGCGGGGTGCGATGCTTATATCGCGAAGCCGGTCAACCTGCGCAAGCTGCTGGCCAAGGTCCGCGAGTTCCTGTCTTAGGGCGGCGCCGGAGGTACGACGTGAGAACACCGCCGCGCATCCTCGTCATCGACGACACGCCGGCAAACGTGCACGTCCTGAAGCTGCGTCTGACCGCCCTGGGTTACGAGGTGGTGACCGCCGCCGACGGCCAGGAGGGCTTGACGGCGGCCAGGCAGACGAGGCCGGACCTCATCCTGCTCGACATCATGATGCCGAATGTCGACGGCATCGAGGTATGTCGTCGGCTCAGAGCGGACCCGGCCTTTCCCTTCGTGCCGATCATCATGGTCACCGCGAAGGCGGATTCCAAGGACGTGGTCGCCGGGCTCGACGCCGGCGCTGATGAGTACCTGCCCAAGCCGGTGGATCACAACGCGCTCGCAGCACGCGTGAAGTCGATGCTGCGCATCAAGAACCTGCATGACACGGTGCAGACGCAGGCCGCCGAGCTGGCCGAATGGAACAGGAACCTCGAGCAGCGCGTATCCGAACAGGTCGCCCAGGTCGAGCGTCTAGGCCGGCTCAAGGGTTTTTTCTCGCCACAGCTCGCGGAGGTGATCCTTTCGCCGTCGAACGAGAAGCTTCTGGCCAGTCATCGTCGCGAGATCACCGTGGTGTTCTGCGACCTGCGCGGTTTCACCGGCTTCTCCGAGACGGCCGAGCCCGAGGAGGTGATGGGTGTGCTGGCCGAGTATCACGCGGAGATGGGGGAGGAGATATTCCGCTTCGAAGGCACGCTGGAGCGCTTCGCCGGCGACGGCCTCATGGTCTTCTTCAACGATCCCTTGCCTTGCGCGGACCCCTCCGATCGCGCAGTCCGCATGGCAGTGGCCATGCGCGAGCGGGCGCAGGCGCTGATCCACGCCTGGCGCAAGCGGGGGCATCAGCTGGGGTTCGGTGTCGGCATCGCGCAGGGCTATGCGACGCTGGGGAGGATCGGGTTCAAGGGAAGAGTCGACTACGGCGCGATCGGCACGGTAACGAACCTCGCGTCGCGTCTTTGCGACGAAGCCGAGCCGGGACAGATCCTGGTGAGCCAGCGCGTGCACGCAGCGGTCGAGGAGTTGGTGGAGGCCGAACCGGTGGGTCAGCTTCCACTGAGGGGATTTCTCAAGCCGCTGCCGACTTTCAATGTGCTGAGGCTCAAAGCAGGGACCTGACGGCGGCGATATGCTTGGTCCTCCGCATGCACCTCTGCTCCGAAGCGGGGACAGGTCGATCCAATCCAACCTGGGATCGAGGGCGACAACCGCATGAGCGACGGCGCGCACTGGGCGGAGTCGGCGGTGGCATCGGCAGCGGGGACAGTTGAGCTGGCGCTCCTCGAGGTCCGCAACAAGCTTTACCCGAGAGCGGTCACCGGGAAGCGGGCCACCTGGCGGTGGATCTTCGTGCTTTTCACCCAGCTCGTCTACTTCGGAACCCCCTGGCTCAACTGGGACGGGCGCCAGGCGGTACTGCTCGACCTCGGCTCGCGCAAGATCCACCTGCTGGGCCAGGTGTTCTGGCCGCAGGACGTTCTTTACCTGGCCATCCTGCTCATCGTCCTCGTCTACTCGCTGTTTCTCTTCACTGCAATCGCGGGGCGTCTGTGGTGCGGCTATGCTTGTCCGCAAAGCGTGTACACGGAGCTTTTCATGTGGATCGAGCGCAAGGTCGAAGGCGACCGCGCGGCACGGATGAAGCTCGACAAGCAGCGTACGACACCGCGCAAGGTCCGGACGAAGGCGGTGAAGCACGGACTGTGGATCGCGGTGGCGCTCGCCACTGGATTCACCTTCGTCGGCTATTTCACGCCCATCAGGTCCCTGGCGGTTGACCTTGCACGCCTCAGCGTGGGCCCCTGGGAGACGTTCTGGATCCTATTCTACGGCTTCGCGACCTATGCGAACGCGGGCTGGATGCGCGAGCAGGTGTGCAAGCACATGTGCCCCTATGCACGTCTGCAGGGCGTGATGTTCGACGCGGATACTCTGGTGATCGCTTACGACCGGCAGCGGGGCGAGCCGCGCGGCGCGCGCCCGAGGGCGCTCGACCACAAGGCCGCGGGGTTGGGCGATTGCATCGACTGCGGTATCTGCGTGCACGTGTGTCCCACCGGCATCGACATCCGCAACGGGTTGCAGTACGAGTGCATCGGCTGCGGCGCCTGCATCGACGGCTGCGATCAGATCATGGACAAGATGGGATATCCGAAGGGTCTGATTCGCTACTCTACCGAAACCGTCCTCAAGCATTCCCCGCGTGGCATCGTCCGGCGCATCGCCCGTCCGCGTGTGCTTGCTTACGCGGCTATCCTGCTGGTTGTGGCCGGGGGCGCCGCGTTGTTTTTGTACAACCGTGGCCCCGTCGAGCTCGACGTAATGCACGATCGAGTGGCGGCGAGCGAAGCGCGTGGCCAGCCGCTAGTCGAAAACGTGTACCGCTTGAGAATCGTGAACCGCGAGAAGTCGGCACGCGAGCTGACGATCCGCGTCTCAGGCCTCGATGGGATGACGGTATTGTCCGAACCGCAGCCCATTCCGGTGGAGGGCGAATCCAGCCGACTGGTCCCGGTGCGCGTGCGGGTCGCACGTGAGCAGCTGCCTCCGGGGGTGAGCGGGATCTGGTTCACCGTGGAAGCACACCTTATCGGCAAAGCCAACCCACACGTAATCCAGGAGCGAGCTTTGTTCACCGTGCCCTGAAACGCGGGCATTGCAGGGGAAAGATCTCATAGATGCAGGCGAGCAACAGCGCCCAGAGGATGCGCCAGTGAGCACCGACCGCTCGTGCTTGGACGATTGTCCATCACATCCCACGAGGGAATGATAGCGTGCGTTGGTCGGGCTGTAGTGTGGACAGCGGCGGCGTTCCGTTAGGGGGACGGCTCCCGCTAGTGCGGATTGGGATGATCGGTGCGCCCTGTTGTTCGGACTGCCACCGGGGCGGGTGGGAGGAAGTCGATCGCGACTGCCGCCTTCAACGCCGCGCCGTATACTCCGAGAATATCCGCGCTTCGACGCGCCGCCTGACGTCCTCGAAGCCGGCTTCCTGCAGCGCGCCCATGATCTGCGCTGGCGGCACACAGGCCTCGATGGTGTCCCAGAAGTAGCGGTATAAAATGGGCGCCTCCGGGGTAGCCCCAACGAGACGGGATAGAAGCGGGGCAATCCCGCGCAGATAGAGCTTCAGCGCCCCGCGAGACAGTGCGTTGTCGGGCCGCGCGATCTCCAGCACACATGCGACGCCACCCGGGCGCAACACCCGCCGGAACTCGCGGAACAGGCGACGCAGGTCGGACACGTGCCGCAGCGCGTAGCCCATGCTCAGAAAGTCGAACTGTCCGTCCGCGAACGGTAACCGCTCGCCCAAGCCCTGGACCACAGGAATGGGAGCGATGGCACGTGCCGCACGCAGCATGCCGGCGCTGGGATCGACCCCTGCCACGTAGCCCTGCGCTCCGAGCACGGCTAGAGCCTCGCGCGCGACCAACCCCGTGCCGATCGCCACGTCCAGCACCCGCATGCCGGGGGCAAGCCCTGCCCGCAGCAGTGCCCGGCGGCGATACCACGCCCCCGTCCCGAAGCTCAGCGTGCGCTCGATCCGGTCGTAGTCACCGGCAGTCTCGTCGAACAAATGGCGAACGAACTTGCGCCGCTGCGCCTCGTCGGCGTAGTAGGCCGGGAGGATCGGATGCGGATGCGCGCCCGGGGGCGAATCCGGGTCGGAGCGGGTCATGTCGGGTGCGTTACGGGGATGCACGCCGGCAGTTTACGTCATTACTCCAAGGTGGATGCCTCCGATCCCGCTCTCACTGCCCCCGCACCAACGACACGATCTGGTTGGTATCGATAGTGCGCGCCTTCTGTTCGATCTCGCGCGCGTAGCGCCCCTGCAACCCCTTGGCTTGCTCGAACATGGAGGCGAACACCTGCTTGAGCTGGGCTGCATCGATGGTGCGACCGCCGGCGTAGTACTGCTTGGCGACCTGACCCAGCGCGTATGTGGTGGCGAAGGAAAAGCCGGCCCCTGTGGCAGCGCTGCCCAGCCCGCCAAGGAGCCCGCCGCCGACTTTCTTCAGCAGCCCGCCGATCAGCTTGCGGCCGATCTGCTCCACGTACTGGCCGGTGAGCCCGACGCCGAGGGTGGCGAGGAGATCCTTGATGTGGCCGCGGTCCAGCTCGTAGCCGTAGCTCTTGCCAACGCGGTAGACCATCTTCATCTGCAGCGGGATGATCGCGATCGAAGCGATCGACTGCGGCAACAGCTCCAGCGCGCCGTTCAGGATGGAGTAGTTGAGGACCATCTGGTCCAGCGCGGCCGTGTCCACCCGCTCGGGCGGAAGCACCTCGGGATCGGCCAGCGGTACGCTGACCACCGCTGCGGCCTCCTGTGCGAAGGCGCGGGCAGGCGCCGCTTCCAGCGCCAGCGCCGCGCGCAACTTCTCCAGGAACGTCCCTTCTGCGGCGCCCGCTGCGCCGTCTGCGTCGCACACACACACCGCCATCTCGTAGGCAAGCTGCTTCAGCTCCGGGCTGGTCAGGTCGCCCGCCACCTCCTCCAGGCTACGCCGCTTGAGCAACACGTCCTGATACAGCGCCGGAAGGTTGAGCGCCGAGCCAGGTGCGAGGCTGTCGGCGATACGCTTGATCTCCGCGCGCTCGCGGTCGTCCTTCTCGCCGTCGGCAAAGGCGGCCATGAGACAGAGGGTGAGGACGGCTTTCTGTTCCTGTTCGGTCATGACGGACTCCTGTGGTGACTCCTAAGAGTGGTCGGTCCTGGGACGAGTTCCGTGGTGCCCCCAAGAGCGCAGGGTCGGAACCGATGGCATCAACCGTTCCACTGAGGTCCTTGTGGTTGACGGGCTTGTCTCGCGATTTCCCTGGCGCCTTGGTGGGTCATCTTGGCCTGACCTGAAACCTCCCGGGATGCACCGCATCCATCAGCGCTCGCGGTAAGGGCGCGGGCTCGCATTCAAGATGGCCGCCGAGCACCTCGCCTGCAAGAGGCGCCGTGATCAGCCCGCGCGAGCCGTGGGCAGTCGATACGAACAGGCCGTCGGCGACAGGGCCGATGATGGGCAGATAGTCGGGGCTTACACAGCGCAGCGCCGCCCGCCCTGTCAGCCTGTCAGCAGCCAGCCCCGGGCCGTCCAGCGCAGCGTACAGCGCCGGGGACAGCGTCTCGAGCTGGCGGAGGTTCTCGGCGTTGTCCGTTGCGCTCACGTCGGTCGAGGCCTCACGCGCGAATGTCGCGCCCGCACTGTGCAGGCCACCACGCACCGGGGCGAAGTAGCTCTCCGCGCACAGCACAGCCGCAAGGTTCCGGCTTTCCGGCGTCGCCGCCAGCATGGTTACCTGTCCGCGGTTGACCCGTAACGGCAGATGGCGAGTTTGGTCGAAGGCCCCCGATCCGGCACCGCCAGCCAGCACGACGACAGGCGCCTCGGCCACCACGTGGCCGTCCGCTGCGACCCGCCAACCTGCCTCTCCCCGTTCGAGCGACAAAGCGCGCGTGTCAGGGCGCAGCGCGATGAGCGCGTGATCCGCGAGTGCGCGGCATAGCGCGGGCGGGTGCACCCACCCGCCGCCTGGGAACACGACGCCGCCGGTCGGCAGCGGTACCCCAGCGAGCGCGCTCGCTTCGTCGGCTCCTACCGAGTGCAGCAGTTCGGCGGGAAGGCCCAGCGCGAGCAACTTAGCCTGGCGCGTCGCCTCCTGCTCGTCGTACGCGAGCTGCAGGATCGGCGCGTTCGACCACGCCTCGCTGTCGCAGGGTAGCAGCTGTCCGAGCGCGCGCAGGGTGTACTGGTAGCCCGCGAGCACGAGCTGGCTCAACGGGGGCTGGCTAGGAGACAGGCGCGCATAGAGCACGCCTTGCGGGTTGCCGGAGGCTTCCGCTGCGAGCGTGGCGTGCTGCTCGATGAGAGTGACGTCCCACCCGCGTCGTGCAAGGCTACACGCAGCCGAGGTACCGGCGAGCCCGCCTCCCACGACTATCGCTTCCCGCGTCCCCGTCGCGCGCTCGCCGGGGGCGACTGCTGCTGCGTACTCGCCGCGCAGCATCTCGCGCTTCGGGCCGAAACCCTTGCTCTTTTCGAGCCTGAATCCCACCTCCTCGAGCCCTCGCCGCACTGCGCCGGCACAGGAATACGTGGCGAGGGTAGTACCCGCACGCGAGTGGTCCGCCACAGCACGGAAGATGCCGGGCTCCCACAGCTGCGGGTTCTTCGCAGGCGAGAAGCCGTCCAGGAACCAGGCGTCCACCACTCCTTGCAGCTGCGCCAGCGTCTCGCGGGCATCGCCTACGACGAGAGTCAGCATGACCCGCCCACCGTCGAACACGAAGCGGTGCCACCCGCCGGGGAGCGGACCGTACTGCGCCAGCAGCATGCTGCGCCACCGCTCGAGTTGCGGCCACAGCGCCAGCGCCGCCTCCAACTCACGCCGCGCGAGCGGATAGAGCTCGGTAGTTACGAAGTGTAGCCGCGCACCCGGCGGGGCCATCTGCTCGAACAGCTGCCAGGCACAGAGGAAGTTGAGCCCGGTGCCGAACCCGGTCTCGCCGATGGCGAACACGCTGTCGCTGCGCATCCGGACACAGCGCTCCGCGAGCCGGTTGCCGCCCAGGAATACATGGCGCGTCTCGTCGATGCCCGACGCGCGCGAAAAATAGACGTCACCGAACCGGCGCGATATCGGCTGGCCGTCCTGCCAGTCGAGCAGGGAGTCGGCGGGCCCTACCGGTTGCGACATGGGTGCAACCACTCAGGAGAACTCGGCGAGGCCGTGGCTCACAGCCAGGTCTCCGGCGGCGTTGGTCACGGTGAACTGCACCTTGCCGGGCTCTCCGGGCTCGACGCCATATTCGAGACCGATGGTGGTGCCCGGGATCACCATGCCGTGGAAGCGTCCCGCCAGCCGCTTCAGCCGCAGCGGATCGCCTTCGGCGCAGCGGCGGATCAGCTCCATGCCGGCCAGCGCCCAGGTGCAGGTGCCGTGCAGGATCACATCCGGGAGCTGCTTGTCCTGTGCGATGCGACGCTCGGTGTGGATCGGATTCCAGATGCCCGCGCACTCGGTGTAGACGTGGGCCATCCGACGGCTCGTGGGAAGCGCCACACCGCCCTCCATGAGGACCGTGATGGTCCCGGTATCGCGCAATGCGGGCGGCTCCTCGAGCGTCCCTGGCGCCCCCTCCAGCGGAACACGCAGGAATATCGTCGAGGAGTAGCTCGTCACGACCGGTTCGCCGCTGCGCTCGTCCCCTGTCTCGAGCTTGAGGACAACCAGTGTACCGGCGCTCGTCGGTTTGAGCTTGATGACCCGACCGCTGGTGCGCAGCCGGTCACCTGGGCGGACAGCCCGGTGGAAGGTAGAGTCTTGCTGGACGTGGATGCCACCCCAAGCCTCTTGGGCAGTGATGCCGGTGATCTCGCGGTAGCGCGGCCCGTTCACTACGGGCCATTCGAGGCTCACACAGAAGGGCGGGGGCGCCACGACGCCGTCTGGGCGCAGGTCGTCGAGATAGCAGGCTTCTTCGGCCTCGACGCCTGCGGCATAGGCCATGGTCAGGCGGGGCGTGACCTCCAGCGCGGATTCACCGGCGGACTGGCCGAGCGCCGTTGCGTGGATAGGCATGTGTCACTCTCCTGGAGGGGTGGACGAAGCTCGCCAGGCGCGAGCGACTACTGAAGTGTGACCAGCCGGGCAGCCTTCGGTGCCGCGCCCGCACGGACAGTGCAGGGCGACACGCCCGTCTGGCCGTTGGTGAAACGGCCACGGGGTCCCCGACTCGAAGCTCGCCGGGGCTATGCAAGGGGCCCGGCCCGGGTCCAGGGCCAGGCCGGGAGGGTGCGACTACTTGAGATGCTTTGCGACCATTGCGGTCATCTCGAACATCGAGACCTGCTTCTTGCCGCCGAACACCGGCTTGAGCTTGTCGTCCGCGTTGATCATGCGCTTGTTGACGGAGTCCTGCAGCTTGTTCTTCTTGATGTAGTCCCAGATCTTCTTGGTGACCTCCGTGCGCGGCATCGCCTTGTCCCCGACCACGGCTGCGAGCTCCGCGCTGGGCGTCATGGCCTTCATGAAAGCCGCATTCGGCTTGCGCTTGACCGCGGGCTTCTTCTTGGGAGCGGCTTTCTTAGCAGCAGGCTTCTTGGCAGGGGCTTTCTTCTTGGGAGCCGCTTTCTTGGCGGCAGGCTTCTTGGCCGGGGCCTTCTTCGCGGGTTTCTTCGCAGCAGGTTTCTTGGTCGCCTTCTTGGCTGTTGCCATCGTCATGTCTCCGTGAGATGAGATGTCTCTATCTTGCGGACCTCCTCCTCTAGAGGAAGCGCGTGGAGAGAATGCCCAAGAGCGAGAGCGGAGTCAACGATTTTCTAGAGGGAAAACGCCGTGCAGCCCCCGTCCGGCGCAGTCTTGGGGGATCGATGCGGCATTTCGTCTTCCGGCGACACCTGGAGAGCGCGCCCGCGCCGCGTCAGGCGACGCCTAGGTAGGCGCCGCGACCACCTCGACCAGCCCGTCCACCACCTTGCAGGGTTCGCCCGGCGCGCCCACGATGACGGGGTTCAAGTCGAGGCTGACCACCTCGCAGGCAGGGTCTGTCATCATCCTGGCCACCGCCACCGCCACTTCCGCGAAGGTCTCGGAAGCCAACGGCGGTTCGCCCCGCACCCCTGGCAGCAGAGGTGCGATGCGCAGTCGCGAGAGGGCCTGCACGACGTCCAGCTCGTCGAAGGGCGGCAGGAGCAGGCGCAGATCGGGCATCGCCTCGACGTACTTGCCGCCGTCGCCCACGACGACGACCGGTCCGAACACCGGGTCGACATGGGCCCCGATCATCAGCTCGCGCCGGCCGCGCACCATCTCCGCGACGATCGCGCCGTCGAAGGGTGCGCCCGCGATGCGCAGAGTCTTGTCGAAGTCGTCGTAGGCCGAGCGCACTTCCTCCTCGGTGCGCACGTTGAGCTTCACCAGCCCCCACTCGGACTTGTGCGCCACCGCCGAGGAGCAGCCCTTCACGACCACCGGGGCGCCGATCTCATGCAGGGCCGCGACCGCTTCGTCGGGCGAACGGCACAAGCGGTGGCGCATGACCGGAACCCCGTGACGCGCGATCAACGCCAGGCTGTCCGCTTCATTGAGCATGCGCCTTGGCCGAACGGCGGCGGTGCGGCGGGCGGGCACCGCGGGAGGCGGCAGCGTGATGCGCTCCAGCATCTGCATGTGGGACAGGTACTGGTTCAGCGCCGCAACGGCCTCGCTCTCGGTGACGAACACCGGCAGCCCCTGGGCCTTGAACTTGGCCGCGATGTTGGGCTGCGGGATGGCCGTGACCAGCGGCTTGCCGGTGCGGCGCGCGAACACCGCCGAGTCGGCAGCGAAGCTGTCCACGTCGTAGCCCTGGCCCGCCACCGGGATACCGATCAAGAAGGCATCGGCTGCCAGGTCTTTCGCGATGACCGGGAGGATCTGCCCGAACAGGCCGCTGTTGGTGAGCAGCGCCGCTGTGATGTCGATCGGGTTGGTGGTGGTCGCGAAGCTGGGCAGGATCTTCGCCAGCCCGCTGCGCGTCTCCTCGCCCAGCTGCGCCATCGACATGCCCAGGCTGGTCGCCGTATCGGCGGCCATCACGCAGATCGCGCCCGAGTTGCTGATCGCCACCAGACGCCGCCCTTTGGGCTTCCAGCCTTTCAGGTACAGCTCGGCCGTGCGGGTCAGCTCGCCAACGTCGCGCGCGCGCCAGATGCCGTGCTTCTCGAGGAATGCGTCCACCACCCTATCCTCGTTGGCGAGCGCACCCGTGTGCGAGCGGGCGGCTTGCTGGCCCGCCGCCGTTCGCCCCGACTTCAGCGCGATCACCGGCACGCCGCGCGCTTGTGCAGTGCGCGCCGCCTCCGCCAGGTTCCAGGGGTCGCGGATGGTTTCGAGGTAGAGCAGCAGCAGGCGCAGATCGGGATCCTCAGCCACCACGCAAGCCAGCTCGGAGACGGTGACGTCCGCGTCGTTGCCGGTGGCATGCACGTGACGCACGCCGATGCCCTGGGCGCGCAGGAGCCCATAGGGCACCACGCTCATGGCCCCGCTCTGGGAAATCACGCCCACCGGGCCGTCCTTCGGCTCGGCCTCGATGAACATGGTGGAGAAGTTCAGCACGGCGCCGTTGCCGAAGTTCGCGAGCCCCTGGGTGTTGGGTCCTATGAGACGCATGCCGCCAGCCTGCGCCCGTTCGACCATGCGCCGTTCCTTCGCTCGCGCCTCGGGGTCGGCCGTCTCCCCGAAGCCCGAGGTCATGGCGATCGCCACCTTTACTCCGCGCGTTGCGCATTCGTCCACGGCCTCGACCGCCATGTCGCCGGGTACGGCGATGATCGCGACCTCCGGCACGTCGGGCAGGGCGGCGAGGCTGGGATAGGCCTTGAAGCCCTGCGCCTTGCTGCGATTGGGGTTGATCGGGTAGACCTTGCCCTTGTAGCGGAACTTCGAGAGGTAGAACAGCGGCCGGCCGCCGATCTTGTCCGGGTTCTCGGAGGCGCCGATGACGGCAATGGAGGCAGGGTCAAGGACCGCCCGGAGGGCGGCGCGGCGGGAGTCGATCATAGAGCGAAAGGCGTGAGGAGTGAGGGGTGAGCAGTGCGGGGCGAAAGCCTGGTAGTACGTTGATAGGGAAGTTCCGAAAGAGCGCGCCAGGCCGGTCCGAGAAGCCCACTTCTCCTGGTCGTTGCGGTTTTCTTCGTGTCTTCGTGCCTTCGTGGTGAGAGGTTCGATCGATGGGTTTCAGTCCTGGGTCCGCTCGAACCGTGGTACCGGGCGGCCGGCGAAGTCGATGAACCGGACGCGCACACGCTCGCCGATGCGCAGCTCCTGCGCGGCGTGGCCCATGAGGCGGAAGCCCTCGTCGGCGTCCACCAGGGCAATCGCATACGGCGCATGGGCGCGCAACTCCTCCGTGGGTGCGCGCGTCACCACAGTGATGGCGTGCACGGTGCCCGTCCCGGCAGCCTGCCGGGTCTGGGGACGGGGGTCTCCGCATCGCGGGCAGAAGGTGCGATGGAAGTACCACACCGAGGCGCACGCAGGGCAGGCCTGATAGGCGATGCCCTCGGATCCTTGCGTCCAGTCCCGTGTCGGGTCGCTCATGCGTTGTTCCTCAGAACCAGACTGACGTGGGAAGAAAGCACCCCGCCGTCACCGTGCAACAGAGCGACCCCTGCCTTTCGCACCTGCCGCGGGCCGGCACGACCAGTCATCTGCAGATGCGTCTCGACCAGGTGCGCCATGGCCCCGCCGCAGCCGCAGTGCCCATAGGACAGCAGGCCCCCATGGGTGTTGAGGGGCAGCTTCCCGTCATGATTGAAGTGCCCATCGCGGGCCAGGCGCCCGGCCTGGCCGCGCGCTGCCAGTCCGATCTCCTCCAGCAGGATCGTGAGCGTAATGGTGAAGCTGTCGTAGATGGCGGCGTACTCCACGTCCCCCAGAGAGATACCCGCCGCCTCCTGCGCCCGGGCCGCGGACGGCCCCGCGCCGAACTGTGTGAGGCTGGGTGCGGCGGTCACGTGCTGGTGGGTATGGGCCTGGCCGGTGCCGGCGATCCGCACCCGATACCCGTTGGTGGGATCCTTGCCAATCACGAAGGCCGCGCCGCCGTCCGACACCGGGCAGCAGTCGAGCAGCTTGAGCGGCGTTGCGATGGGCTTGGAGGCCAGCACCGACTCGGCAGTGATCGCCTCCTTGAACTGCGCGCCAGGGTGCATCAGCGCGTGCCGGCGCATCAGCACCGCGAGCTCTGCCAGGTCGGCTTCCGTGGTGCCCTGCTTGTGCATGTAGCGCGACGCCACCAGCCCATAGTAGGCCGGAATCGTCGGCCCCAGCGGCACCTCGTAGACGGGACTGCCCACCTGTGCCAGCGCCTGCACAGCGGCGTCACGGCTCTGGCCGGTGAGCCGGTTCTCGCCGGCCACCACAAGGACGTTGCGCGCCGCGCCCGATGCGACCAGGTGGTGCGCCAGCATGGCCATGCCGAACCCGGTCGCGCCGCCGAGCTGCACGGCATGCGCATAGGTCGGGTTCAGCCCGTAGTGCTCGACGAACACCGTCGACAGCATCAAGTGCGAGAAGGTGGTCGAGTAGCCCACCAGCAGCCCGTCGACGTCCTTGCGCTCGAGCTGGGCATCGGCGAGCGCCAGCGTGGCCGCATCGCTCATCAGGTCGAGCGTGGTGCGGCCGGGCAGCTTGCCGAACGGCGTCAGGCCGACGCCGGTGAGGTAGGACATGGGCTGGTCGCCTCGTTCTGTGCGAGGGTGAAGGGATCGGGTTCAAGGATACACGATGAGGGCGCCGCTCGACCTTAACCGGCGATGCTCGAGATCGACAAGAGAAACCACATCTGCGGCTGGAGACAAGTGTTCACTTCCTCTTTGTCCGACTGCAGGCTTGAGCTGTGTCCATGGGGCCGTCATTTTCCGGTGGTGGCTCGAAGAGCAGCTACTCGTCCCCTTGGAGCTAGTTCCTGAGCAAAGTGCCCGGCAGCCACGTCGCCAGCCCCGGCATCAGCATCACCAGAACCAGCATCAGCAGCCCGAACAGCACGTAAGGCGCGACCGCGCGGAAGATTTGTGGCGTGGTGATGTGCTTCGGCGCAACCCCCCGCATGGTGAACAGCAGCATGCCGAAAGGCGGCGTCAGCAGCCCCAGTTGCATGCAGATCAGGAACATTACCCCAAACCACAGCGGATCGAAGCCGAAGTGCTGAACGAGCGGCATGTAGAAGGGCAGGGTGACGAGCATCATGCTCACCTGGTCCAGGAAGCAGCCCAGCAGCAGCAGGATCGCCAGCATTCCGATCAGCACGACCCGGGGCGACAGGTCCACGCCCTGTACCAGCGAGACTAGCCCGTCCGTCGCGCCTGAGAACGACAGGATCTGAGAGAAAGTGGTGGCGCTGATGATGATGAACAGGATGATGCCGGTGATGGCGGCGGTACCCAGGAGCGCTTGCATGAGCGCTTTCAGCGTCAGTGCCCGGTAGGCTGTCGCCACTACGAGGGTGGCCAGTGCGCCGATGGCTGCGGACTCGGTCGGCGTGGCCCAGCCGGCCGACATGGCGGCGATCACGACAACGAAGATCAGCAGCAGCGGCGCCACGTAGATCACCAGCGGGCGCCAGCGCGCCCACCCGGTGACCGGAGCATGCTCGAAGCGCGGTGCCAGCGTCGGATCGCGCCAGGTGCGCAGCAGGATGTAGGCGACGAACACCGTGGCGAGCAGGGCGCCCGGCACGACGCCGGCGATCAGCAGCCCCGAGATCGAGATCCCCGCGAGGCTACCCAGCAGCACCGTTAGGGCGGAGGGTGGAATCAGCATGTCCACGCCACCGATGGCCATGATCGGTCCCATGGCCATGCTCGGGTGATAGTGCCGCCGGAGCATCTCCGGCAGCAGCAGGCTGCCCAGGAGGGCCGTGGTGGCGATGGTCGACCCGGAGATGGCAGAGAACACCGTGCCCGCCACTACGGCGATCACGGAAAGCCGCCCTGGCACCCGCCAGATGACGTTGTCGAAAGCGTCGATCGCCTTCATGGCCACACCGGTGTGAAACAGCACCTCGCCCATCAGCACGAAGAACGGAATCGGCGTGAGGGAGAAGTTGGTGACGGAAGCGACGCCGCTGCGCACCACCTGCATGAGGCCGGCCTCCCCGCCGAGGAAGACCACGGCGCCCACCAGATTGATGGCAAGAAAGGCGAACCCCGCCGGCAGCCCGAGCACGAGCAGCAGTGTCAGGATGCCGAACAGCAGGGCGAGGGTTTGCCACCAGAGCATCTAGTGTCAGACGTAAGTCAATAGCGGATTCTTACCGCCGAGGCGGCTCATCAGTAGTAGTAGGTTACTCGCCGTAGTGCAGCGAGCCGGACGAAACCGCTTCGTGCGGCCCGGGGCGAAGCAGGCGGCGCGCGCACTCGACGGCCATCAGGCCGAAGCTCAAGGGCACCGGCACGAACAGCCACCACTCCGGGAACACCAGGCTCTTCATCACCATCGCACCGATTTCCAGGGTATCGGCGATGACCTTCAGCGCGTACCACACGATCACCACGCACACGATCAACCCGACGGTGGAGGCGACTCGGTCGAGAAGGCGCAGCGCGGCCGATGAGAGCGCGTTGTTGAGGAGGTCGAGTCTGACGTGCTCGGCGCGGAAGAGCAGCCAGGGTGCGGCGAACAGCGTGATCAGAGGCAGCACGTACTCGGTGACCTCCACGATCCAGGGCAGGCTCTTGAGGCCCAGGTTGCGGCCGAGCACGTCATAGCAGACGAGCAGCACGCTCACGCCGATCAGCAACGCGGCGACTACGCCGCAGGCTTGCATGACTCCTCGGTAGAGCCTCATTCTGCTAGCTCAAACGCGTTCACCACGAAGGACACGAAGGAACCCGAGGAGAAGCAACAGACGCAGACGTGCGTCGAGGGCAACGGCAGATAGAACCGATGCCGTCGTTCCGGGCGGTCATGACCGATTGGATAGTCCGGGAGCGGCTCGGGCGGCTATGTGCTGCCATGAACCACGCTTGCATCGCCAGGCAGCGCAGCAGACCAAGCCCGCTGCGCTTTCCTTCGTGGTCCATGTGGGTTTTCGCTTTCCGCGCTGTGTGAAGGGCCGATCCGGCCGTCCGACTCCTACTTCGGCGCCATCATCTCGCGCAGCTTCTGCCCGTGCTGCGGGCTGGAGGCCACGATCGCGTTCCATGCCGCATCGTAGGCGGTCTTGACGAAGATCTTCCCCTGGGTGTCGTCCAGCTTGATGATCTGAATGCCGGCATCCTGCTGGCGCTTGATCTCGGCCTGCGCGTCCTTGCCGCCCATGTCCGCGTTCAGCCCTTCCAGCCAGACCCGCTGCTTCTCCAGGAACTCGCGCTGGGCCGGGGTAAGCTTCTTCCAGGAATTGGCATTGAAGAGCACGCCCAGCTCGATCGAGTAGAAGCCGGGTTCCAGACGATACTTGGTCTTCTCGTGCCAGCCGAGGTCGAAGATGCCGATCAGCGGCCAGCCGTACCCGTCGACCACGCCGCGCTCGAGCGCCGTGTACACCTCGCCCGGGGCGATCTGCACGACGCTGGCGCCCATCTTCTGGAAGAAGTCGCGATAGATCGGCGCGATCCGCAGCTTGAGCCCGCTCAGATCGGCCTTGTCGATCTTCTTGTTGCTGTATACGTAGTACTGGATGCCCTCGCCGGTGCGCGCATAGTAGTACAGCCCCTTCGAGAGAAAGATGCTGTTGAGGTAGTCGAGCACACCGTTGCGGCGCAGCTCCGCCATGGTGAGATGGGTGTAGTTCAGCGCGAGGCCCTCGGGGACGACCCCGGTGGTGAAAGAGGTGGTGGTGTTGGCCAGGTCCACCACGCCGTTGCGCAGCGCATTGGCGATCTCGAAGGTCGGGATCGCCTTCGGCCCACCCACGTAGCGGATCTGTAGGATGCCCTTGCCTTCGTCGTTCACCTTCTTGATGAACCGCTCGAAGTTGCGTGCGTAGTACGTGCCCTCCGGGAAAGCATTGGCCGCCTTGAGGGTGATCTCCTGGGCTGCCGCTGTCCCCGCGAGGCAAATCGCGGTCAGCAGCGCGGCGGTGAAGCGAAGCATGCTGGGGTCCCTAATGTTGGTTACAACTGCTTGAACCACGGAGGACACGGTGGACACGGAGGAATGCAGGAAAATAGCTCCGGGAGCTGCGTTGCTCCGGCAAAGCGACGGTACACAGTCCTACGCCATGCACCTACTACTCTCAAAACAATCTCACTCCCGGTCTTCCTCCGTGTCCACCGTGTCCTCCGTGGTTCCTGCCTTCAAGTCAGGAGGATCGTCAACGCGGCGGCCGGTGCAGACCGGCGTGCTTCAGCATCCCCACCGTGCGCGCCAGCACATCCTTGCGGTAGGCGGCCACGTCGCGGCTGCGGTAGTCGTAGAAGCCCTCGCCGGTCTTGAGGCCAACTCTGCCTTCCTGCATCAGGCGATCGACGATGGCAGGAGCGGTGTAGCGCTCCCGGCTCAGGTGCTCCGACAGGTAACGGCTCGCATAGTACAGGATGTCGTTGCCGCCGAAGTCAATGAACTCGATCACGCCGACGGCGGCGAAGCGCAACCCGAGCCCATACCGGGTGGCCCTGTCGATCTCTTCCGCCGTCGCGACTCCTTCCTCCACCATGCGCGCCGCCTCGTTCATGATCAGTGCCTGCAGGCGCGGCACGATATAGCCGGGTGCCGGCCCGCACAGCACCGGGACCTTGCCGATGTCTTCGAGTAGTGCACGCAAGCGGGAGATCACCTCCGGTGACGTCCCGGGATGGGCAGACAGTTCCACCAGCGGGATGACATAGGCCGGGTTGAGCCAATGGGCGTTGATGACCCGTCCGGGGTGGGTCGCGAGGGGGGCGAGGTCCGTCACAAGGATGGTCGAGGTGGTGGAGGCGACGATAGCCGCCGGCGGCGCCAGGTCGCAGATCCGGGCGAAGGCGTCGCGCTTGGCTTCGAGAGTCTCCGGCACGCCCTCGAAGATCACCTCAGCCCGGGCCAGTGCCTCGCCGGCGTCGGGCTTGGAGACCACGCGGATCCGTTGCAACACCCTCGGTACGGCATCCAGCGGCATCGCCTCGAGCTCGGCGAGCATTCGCAGGCTGGACGCCATCTCGTCGCGAGCATCCCGGGCGAGACCGTCGAAATCAGTGCGCGGGCGCGCTTTCAGGTCGACGATGTCGATCTCGTGGCCGGCATAGGCAAACGCGAGCGCGATTCCCCGCCCCATGCGGCCGGCGCCGACGGCAACGATGCGGCGAGGCAATCCCGTCATCGGCGGCCTTGCTGCAACAGCTGCTTCATCTGGTCCTTCGAGTGAGACGCGAGCCCCAGCGCCTCCAGCGTGCGGGCGCCGTGACGCAGGTCGCGCCCGAGGATGCCCCCGGCCACGGCCAGCAGTCCGTTGGCGAGCGGCGCATCCACCCCCACCCAGCGCGCCACAGAAGCGAGGAAGGCGAGGCCCATCACCGTATCCTCGGTCATGTACCGGTGCATGTGCAGGTCGATATGCTCGCGCCAGTCACCCGAGTCGACCAGCCGCTTGTGCGCGTCGCCGTACATCCAGCGGTCGCTGGTGTAGTGGTCTTTGAGCGGAAAGTGTGGCGGGGTATAGCCGATCGCTTCGCGCACGGCGACACGCTCCAGATCCAGCCGATCGGTCACCGCACGCACCGAGGGCTGTGTGCCCTCGTTGTGGATGTCCCAGCGCTCGAAGTGCTGCAGCGCCGCGGCGTTCATCAGAATCAGCGATGGGTGGATGATCGGCCCGGCGTTCATCAGTGCGCCGGACAGCGCGTCCTCGCAGGGCTCGATGACCTGGTAGGCCTGGCGGATAACCGCGAAGGCATGCTCCGAGCGCTTCGCGGGGTAGGCCCCGGTTGGGAGGTGCGCGGCGCGGATGGTGATGCGTACCTCGTCGGCCGCCTGCTTGCGCGCGAGGTAGGGCAGCGTGCCGGTTTCTGCCCAGGTGATCTCGGCGCGTGAGCCGGCGGCACGAACGGTCTCGCTCATCACGTAGCTGCCGAAGGTGCCGGGCGGCAGGAATACGACCTGGCCACTTTCGAGGTGTGGGGCAAGCGCGCGGGCGATGTCTTCCTGCGCGGTCGCAGGCGCTGGGATCAGCACGAGCTGCGCACCGCGTACCGCTTCGGCGATGTCTGCAGTGGGTTTGGCAACGGGTATCCCGCGCGACCCGCGGACGTCCGTGATCTTGATGACGCTGCTGTCGAGCACCGGCTTCAGAGCGGCTGCATCGCGCCGCCAGAGCCTCACCTCGTGCCCTTGCTCGCTCAGGTCGGCGGCGGCTGCGTAGGCGCCGTGGCCTCCTCCCAGTACTGCGATCTTCATTCTCTCCTCTCTACGGCCAATCTCTCAACGCCAAGGACGCAAAGGACGCCGAGGAAAACCGATCAGAAACTCGGTTGCCAAGGCCGCATCGCGGGGGTTGTGCAACGCGCGATGCTCTTGGCCGGAGCCGTCGCGCCAGACCATGTCCACTTAGGGCGAACCTGCCATGCAACCATACGCCGAGGGATCGCGACGTGATAAGACACGAGACCCCGATGCCAGCGCCCTCCACCATCAGCACGATTCTGCAGTTCCTTGGCGTCCTTTGCGTCCTTGGCGTCGAGTGCTCTTGTCAGATCGGAGGCTCCCAGTCGGGAGCCACAAGCCGCCGCTTGCCGTCGCGGCTCAGGCGTACGGCTGAGGCGTCGAGGGCTTCGCGGTCCCACAGCTGACAGGTTACCTGTTTGTGCTTCTGGTCGAGCCCCTCGCAATAGTTGGTGTACTCGCAAACGCGCACCTGATCGCCCAGCCCGAGCGCGATCTTCAGCGGCCAGTCGGGATCGGCAAGAGATTGGCGGGCCAAGCCTACGAGGTCGCACTCGCCGCGCGCGAGCATCGCCTCGGCCTGATCGAAGCGATGCACGCCGCCAGTGCAGGCAACCGGAGTGGTGAATCCTGCGGAGCGCACCGCGTTGCGGATCATCAGTGTGGCCGCGCGGTTGCGGCCCCACGGACCGAAGGGGTCCGAGATGTGCCCAGGCATGCACTCGTAACCGCTGTGCCCCGTGTAGGGATAGGCTGCCCAGCCGATGCCTGGCTGCCGGGCGTCGTCGAACTTGCCGCCGCGGGAGGTCGAAAGGAAATGCATGCCTGCGCGCGCGAACTCGACCGCGAAGAACGCTGCGTCGTCAACGGTACTGCCCACCTCGATGCACTCGTCGGCCAGAAAGCGGCAGCCGACCGGATAGTCGGTACCGACCGCCTCGCGCGCAGCGCGGTAGACCTCCAGCGGCAGACGTACGCGGCCTTCGCGGGTGCTGCCGTAGCCGTCGGTGCGCGTGTTGGTGGCCGAGAGGAATGAGGCCATGGTGTACGCATGAGCAAAGTGCAGCTCGACGCCGTCGAAGCCGGCGTGCTGCGCCCGGAGCGCTGCGGCAGCGAACAACCCAGGCAGTACCTTCGGCAACGCGCGGATGTGCGGCAGGTCGAGGTCCGTGACGCGCTCGCGCAAGCCGAAGTCCAGTGCCTCCAGCTCGCGGGGGCTGAGCACCTGTGCGAGCGCGTCGTGCGGCAGCGCTGCCAGCCGCTCGCGCACCCGCTCCTCCGGCCAATCCTGCGCCCCAAGCAGTGTGCGGTGGCGAGCGGTGATCCCCAGGAAGCGCTGGAAGTACTTCTGCGGCTCGGGCCGCCGCCGGATCGCCAGGAAGTCGATGATCTGGATGAAGAGCCGGGTATGGCCGCCACTCTCCCTGCGCACGGTCCGCACGATCTCCTGCAGGCCCGGCAGAAACCGATCGTGGCCGATGCGCAGCAGCGGGCCGCTGGGGATGTCGCGGATGCCGGTGGCTTCCACCACGATCGCCCCGGGCCGGCCGCGCGCGAAGCGTCCGTACCAATCGATCAGCTCGGGCGTGACGTAGCCTTCCTCCGACGCGCGCCACGGCACCATGGCTGGTACCCAGACGCGGTTCTCCAGCGGCAACGGCCCGATCCGCAACGGGCTGAACAGGCCCGCACGCAGCGCCTCCTCCCGTGTCGGGACCGGACCAATGCTCGACTTGTACCTTATTCGCTCAGGCGGGGTCCACATGCTCAGAGCGCACCTCTTTAACCGCAGAGGACGCAGAGGGCGCAGAGGAAAGGAAGCTCAAACGCGGAACGCAGAGTAGGTGCCCAGGCTGAGCGGGCTGCGCATTGTGTTCTTCCCCCTTGCCGAAACGTTGCTCATTGGAACGCCTGGATTCCGGTTTGCGCGCGACCCAGAATCAGCGCATGGATGTCGTGGGTGCCTTCGTAGGTGTTGACGACTTCGAGGTTCACCATGTGGCGGATCACACCGAACTCGTCGCTGATGCCGTTGCCGCCGAGCATGTCGCGCGCCATCCGGGCGATGTCCAGCGCCTTGCCGCAGGAGTTGCGCTTCATGATCGAGGTGATCTCGGTTGCGGCGGTGCCCTCGTCCTTCATGCGCCCGAGCCGCAGGCAGCCCTGGAGCCCGAGCGTGATCTCGGTCTGCATGTCGGCGAGCTTCTTCTGGATGAGCTGGTTGGCGGCAAGCGGCCGGCCGAACTGCTTGCGATCGAGGACGTACTGGCGCGCGGTGTGCCAGCAGAACTCCGCGGCCCCCAGCGCGCCCCAGGAGATGCCGTAGCGCGCGGAGCTCAGGCACGTGAAGGGGCCTTTCAGCCCTTCGACCCCCGGCATCAGGTTCTCCTCGGGCACGAACACGTTGTCCATGACGATCTCGCCGGTGATGGAGGCGCGCAGGCCCACCTTGCCGTGGATCGCCGGCGCGGACAGGCCCCGCATGCCCTTCTCGAGGATGAATCCGCGGATGCGTCCGTCGTCGGTCTTGGCCCAGACTACAAAGACGTCGGCGATGGGCGAGTTGCTGATCCACATCTTGCTGCCGGTCAGCGAGTAGCCGCCGGGCACGCTCTTGGCGCGCGAGCTCATGGAGCCGGGGTCCGAGCCGTGGTTGGGCTCGGTCAGCCCGAAGCAGCCGATCCACTCGCCTGTGGCCAGCTTCGGCAGGTACTTGCGCTTCTGCGCCTCGGTGCCGAACTCGTAGATCGGCACCATGACGAGCGAGGACTGCACGCTCATCATCGAGCGATAACCCGAATCCACCCGCTCCACCTCGCGCGCGATCAGCCCGTAGCAGACGTAGTTCAGCCCCGCGCCGCCATACTCTTCCGGAATAGTCGGTCCCAGCAGACCCAGCCTGCCCATCTCACGAAAGATGGCCGGGTCCGTCTTCTCGTGCCGGAACGCCTCCAGCACACGCGGGGCCAGCTTGCCCTGGCAATAGGCCCGCGCCGAGTCGCGCACCATGCGCTCCTCCTCGGTGAGCTGCTGGTCGAGCAGCAGCGGGTCGTCCCATTGGAATGCTGCTTGTTGCTGTGCCATTCTTCATCTCCTGCACACTGCATAAACCACGGAGGACACGGTGGACACGGAGGAAAGGCAACAAAGCTTTTGAACCCGTGCCTGTAACCGCCCTAGCGGCCTTCGCGCTTGCGCCAATGCCGCGACATCCCACCAGAAAAGTACATGATCTCCTCCGCGTCCACCGTGTCCTCCGTGGTTCGAGCTTTGATCGTTACGGCAGCACGGCAGTGACCTCGATCTCCACCAGCGCCGCATCCTCGATCAGATCGGTGACCTCGATCGCGGTCATCGCCGGGAAGTGCTTCCCGATGATCTCACGATACGCTGCGCCGATCTCGCGCCCGGCGGCCAGATAGGCGCGCTTGTCGCGAAGGTACCAGGTCATGCGCACGATATGCTCGGGCTGTGCGCCGCCCTCTTTGAGCACTGCGACGACGTTCGCGAGCGCCCGCCGGACCTGTCCGATCAGATCCGTGGCCTGGAACCGCTCCTGCTCGTCCCAGCCTACCATGCCGCTGACGAACACCATGCGCCCGCTTGCGGCGATGCCGTTGGAGTAGCCCTTGGGACGTGCCCAGCCGGGGGGATGAAGAATGTCCATCGATGTCCTTTCCTGGAAGCTGATCAGATGTTCCGTATGACGTGTTCCTCCGCGTCCTATGCGTCCTCCGCGATTCATGCGTTATGGATTTCAACCCTCCAACATCCGCGCTGCCAACTCTTGCGGCGAGAGCGCAGCGCCGGCCGCGGCCAGCGCGCGCTCGCGCTCGAGGTTGCGCTCGAGCGGGAGCTTGCCGGCTCGGTACTGCTTCGGCCACTCGATGTCGGTGAAGCCGAGCTTGGCCGCCTCCAGCAGCGTCCAGGCCGGGTTCGCCAGATGCGGTCGCGCGATCGCGCACAGGTCCGCGCGGCCGGCGGCGATGATGCTGTTGGCGTGGTCGGCCTCGAAGATGCCACCTACGGCGATGGTGGCGATGCCGGCCTCGTTGCGGATGCGGTCGGCGAACGGCGTCTGGAACATACGGCCAAAAACGGGCCTTTCCTTCTTACTGACCTGGCCCGAGGAGACGTCGATCAGGTCGGCGCCTGCTGCCTTGAACAGCCGCGCGATCGCCACCGCATCGTCTGGCGTGATCCCGCCCACTACCCAGTCGTGTGCGGAGATCCGCACTGACATCGGCTTGTCGTCGGGCCACGCCGCGCGCATGTTCCGGAACACCTCCAGAGGATAGCGGCAACGGTTCTCCAGGCTGCCGCCGTACTCGTCGCTGCGCCGGTTGGTCAGCGGCGAGATGAAGGAGGACAGCAGGTAGCCGTGCGCGCAGTGCAGCTCCAGCCAGTCGAAGCCGGCTTCCACGGCTGCGCGCGTCGCGCGCACGAAATCCTGCAGTATCCGGTCCATGTCTGCGCGGGTGGCGGCGCGCGCAGTCTGCGACACGCCTTCCAGGTATTGCTCCTCGGACGCAGCGATCAGCGGCCAGTTGCCGGCCGGCAGCGGCTGGTCGACGCCTTCCCACATCACTTTGGTCGACCCTTTTGCCCCGGCGTGGCCGAGCTGCACGGCGATTCGCGCGGTGGTGTTCGCGTGCACGAAGTCGACGATGCGCTTCCAGGCGCGGGTGTGCTCGGAGGTCCACATGCCCGGGCAGGCGGGCGTGATGCGTGCGTCGGCCGACACGCAGGTCATCTCCCCAACCACCATGCCGGCGCCGCCCATCGCGCGTGCGCCCAGGTGCACCATGTGGAAGTCGCCCGGCGTTCCGTCCACGGCAGAGTACTGCGCCATCGGGGAGACCACCACGCGGTTCTTGAGCGTCACCCCGCGGGCACGGAAGGGAGTGAACATGGGCGGGATGCTGCGCGTTCGCAGCGCTGGCATCTCGAGGCCAGACTGTGCGAAGGCGTGCTGCGCGATCCAGTCCTCGAGGCTCTCCACATAGTGCTTGTCCCGCAGGCGCAGGTTCTCGTGGGAGATGCGCTGGCTGCGGGTGAGCAGCGAGTAGGCGAACTGCTCGGCGTCGAGATGAGCATAGCGCTCGACGTTCTCGAACCACTCCATGGAGTTGCGCGCGGCGCTCTGGATCTTGAGCACCTCCACCGAGCGCGCTTTCTCGTAGGTGCTTAGCACGGTGTCGAGGTCGGACCGGCCATGCTGCTGAAAGCAGCGCGCCAGCTCGATGGCGTCCTCCAGCGCGAGCTTGGTGCCCGAGCCGATGGAGAAGTGTGCGGTGTGCGCGGCGTCGCCCATGAGAACCACGGGCACGCGCTTCCCTTCGATGGAGTTCCAGTGCACCCAGGTCCTGCACACGATGCGCGGGAACTTGATCCAGATGGCCGAGCCGCGCAGGTGTGTGGCGTTGCTCATCAGTGCATGCCCGTCCAGGTACCTCGCGAACAGCCGCTCGCAGTACGCGATGCCGTCCAGCTGGCTCATCTTGTGCAGTCCGGCCTTGAGCCAAACTTCCTCGGGGGCCTCGACGATAAAGGTGGAAGTGTCTCCGTCGTACTGGTAGGCGTGGGCCTGGAACCAGCCGTGCTCGGTCTGCTCGAAGGCGAAGGTGAACGCCTTGAACAGCTTCTTCGTCCCCAGCCAGACGAACCGGCATCTGCGCATGTCGAGGTCGGGCTGGAAGCTGTCGGCGTAGGCGGTGCGGATGCGGCTGTTGATCCCGTCGCTGGCGATCACCAGGTCGGCTTCGTATTCGGCCGCAACCGCCCGGTCGTCGGTCGCGTCGGTTTGGAACATGAGCCGCACGCCCAGCTCGCGGCTGCGCTCCTGCAGGATCTTCAGCAGCCGGTGCCGGCCGATGCCGCAGAAGCCATGTCCGCCCGAGGTGATGGTCCGGCCCTTGATGTGGACGTCGATGTCGTCCCAGTGGTTGAAGGATTGCAGGATGCGGCGCGCGGCCTGCTCGTCGGTCTGCACCAAGTTCGACAGCGTCTGATCGGAGAACACCACGCCCCAGCCGAAGGTGTCCTCGGGCCGGTTGCGCTCGATCACCGTCACGGTGTGGGCCGGGTCCTGCTTCTTCATCAGCAGGCCGAAGTACAGCCCCGCCGGTCCGCCGCCGATGCATACGATGTTCATTACTGCTCCTTGCTGACGCCTGCTGCCGAATGCGCCTCAGAGAACGAGACTGCCCACACTAGTCCCGCCGCAAACGTACAGCACCTGACCGGTCACGAACCCGTTCTCCGGGGCCACGAAGAACATCACGGCGCGCGCCACGTCGTCGGGCTGACCCAGCCGCTTCACCGGAATGCTCTGAGCCACCTGCTCGACCTTCGGGCTGCCCACAGGGATGACCTCATGGAACATATCGGTCTGGATCGGTCCGGGTGCGACCACGTTTACCGTGATGCCCTGCGGGGCAAGCTCCAGTGCCCAGGTGCGGGCCATGCCGATCATCCCGGCCTTGGTGGCTGAGTAGCTGGTTCGCGAAGCCAGCCCCAGAGCGGCTCGGGAGGACAGCAGCACGATACGGCCGAACTGCGCTTTGCGCATTGCCGGCAGTGCGGCCTGGGTGAGGGAAACCGCCGCGGCGAGATGCAAGTTCACGAGCGCATCGAGGTCTTGGAGCCGGACGTCCGGCAGCAGGGCAGGGCGTATCACGCCCGCGTTGTGGATCACGGTCGTTATTGGAAACTGCCGCGCGATCTCCTGGACGGCCTGCGCAGTGGCGGCCGCGTCGGTCAGGTCGACGCGGAAGGAGTGCATGCGCGGATGCGGGTTGTCCGGTGCGCGACGCGCCAGCGAGATGAGTTCATAGCCGGCATCCAGCAGATGCTGGCAGACGGACTTTCCGATGCCGGCACTGCCGCCAGTGACGACTGCGAATCTGGATTCGTCGCTCATTGGTGCTATCCGGCCACCAGCGCGAGCACGCGCAGCGGGCTGCCGCTCCCCTGCTGGATCTTGAGCGGCGGGCAGATCAGCACGCTGCCTGTCGCCGGCAGCAGATCGAGGTTGGTCAGGCATTGCAGGCCGTAGCGGCCGGCCCCGTGCATGTAGTAGTGGCATGGGTAGGGCGGACGCAGATGGAAGCCCTGACCCGCGTCCGTCCCGATCGATTCGGAGCCGAAGCCCAGCACGTCGCGCTCCTCGATCAGGAACTTCACGACCTCGGCATCCGGCCCCGGCGTGTGCTGGCCGGTCTCGTCGAAGTTCTGGTAGGCGACGGGGTCCGTGCGCTTGGACCAGTCGGTGCGCATCAGCACCCACGCGCGCGGCGGGATGCGGCCGTGCTTCGCTTCCCAGGCCTGCACGAAGGGCACGGTCAGCAGGAAATCCGGATCCGCCGCCGATTCGCGCGAGCAGTCGATCACGCAAGCGGGCGCGACGAAATGCTCGACGGGAATCGTGTCGGTGGCGTTGTTCGGCAGATCGCGGCCGGAGATCCAGTGGATCGGCGCGTCGAAGTGCGTACCGGTGTGCTCGCCGCAGGAGAAGTTGTTCCAGTACCAGCCCGGCCCGCGCTCGTCGTAGCGCGAGATCTCCTCGATGCGGAACGGCAGGCACTGGCCCATCTCGGGTGGCAGGACGATCTGCGGGAAGTCCGGCGAGAGCGTCTGGGTGAGGTCGATCACCCGGATGCGGCCGGCGGCCAGCTCCGCTACCAGTTTCGCCAGCGTTGCGTTGCTCATGAGTTTCCTTGAACCACAGAGGCACAGAGGCACAGAGGAACCGAGAGGAGATCCGAAAACGGTTGTGCGGTCACTCGGCACGGTTCAATAAGCATGGCCATGACTCCAGTCCTACGCAGGTGAATCGCACGCCTCTGTGCCTCTGTGTCTCTGTGGTGGGTGTCGAGATTTAGACCGAAAGCTCGCGCTCGAGCGCCTTGGGGTTGTCGCGCCAGCGTGCCAACCACTCCTGCGCCACGTCGCCCGGGAAGACGTCCTCGACCCCATCGCGCAGCGCCGCGACGATGGCGTCGGCCAGCGCAGCCGGCGCCAGCTTGGGCGGCGGCAGGAGCTGGTTCCACTCGTCGTCGATCGGTCCGGGAAACACGTTGACGACGCGCACGCCGGCAAGCCGCATCTCGGCGCGCAGGCACTGCGCCAGCGAATACGCCGCGGCCTTGGACGCGGAGTAGGTGCCGTGCGGCGGGAAGTTCGCGAGCGCGTACACCGAAAGGACGTTGACCCAGGCGGCCGCACTCGACTGGCCGTCGGCGGCCCGGGCGCGCAGCGCGGGTCCGAGCTCCTGGGCAAGGCGCAACAGGCCGAAGTAGTTCACATCCATCTCGCCGCGGGCTGCGTCCACACCTCGGCGCGCCGCGATCCCGAAAGCACGGTGGTACTCGGCGTTGTTGATCACGATGTCGACTTTGCCCCCGATCTCGCCGGCGAGCTCCGTTACCGAGCGGGAGTCGGTGAGATCCAGCGGCACCAGCGTGACCTGAGGTAATACTGCGATCTCTTCGATGCCTGGAGACTTCTTCCAGGGCTCCGTGTTGCCGACCCAGACGATGTCCGCACCGGCCTTGGCCAGGGCAGCGACGATGGCTTGTCCGACTGCGCTCTTGCCGTCGGTCACAAGAGCTTTCCGGAACTTCGGGTCGCAGGTCATCTCGCGCAACTGCCTGTCGTCGGCCATGTTCGGAGTCTCCTGTTCGGGAAAAGCGATGAGCACGGCTTGCCCGGACTTGTCCAGGCGCGCCCCGACCCGCACGCGCGCCGCGTCGGGCGGGATGTCACCGTGCAGGTGTGCTACCACGGAAGGCCCCGCATCCAGCCGTACCATACCGAGCCGCCAGGGCAGGCGCTCGCGGAAGAACAGATCGTTGCTGTGATGCAGGACTGTGGTCGCGAGCAGCTCGCCTGCCCCGTCCTGCAGCTTCCAGACGAGCCGCTCCGACAGGCACCCGTGGCAGGCCTCGCGCGGCGGGTACTGCACGGCGCCGCAGTCGCGGCAGGTTTGCAGCTCGAAGCGCCCGAGCGCCGCCGCGGCGGTCAGGCCCAGCGCCACGCGGCTGCGGCTGCCCGGCGGCAGCGTCGGCAAGCGCGTGCGCAGGATCGGGTTCTTGCGCTTGGGTCTCGTCAGCGGCGCGCTCATTCGCTCAATTCGCCAACCCATTCACCACAGAGGCACAGAGACAGAGAAAATCGAAACGGAGCAGCGAACTCAGCCCCGAAGCGTGCCACGTGAGAAAGCTGACCACGACCGCGCCGCAGCGACTGATATTCTCCGAAGGCTCTTCTCTGTGCCTCTGTGTCTTTGTGTTTCATGCTCTACGGTATGCCCGCCGCGAGGATGGCTGCGCCGCTGCACAATCCGCGATCGTAGTTGATCATGCCGAACCCGCTCACCAGCCCGATCTTCGCATCTTTTACCGCCGCGCCGAGCGGCTGGCCAGTGAGCTGCCGGACCGCCTCGACCATGCCGAGATATCCGCCTGCCGCCCCGGCCTGGCCCACGGAGAGCTGACCGCCGGAAGTGTTGGTGGGGAACGAGCCGTCCGCAGTGAACGTGTGACTGCGCACGAACGCGGGGCCCTCCCCCTTCGCGCAGAAGCCCAGACCCTCGATCTGCATCATCGCGATCACCGGGTAGTCGTCGTAGCTCTCCAGAAAGTCGATGTCCTGCGGCCGGACGCTGGCCTGCGCGTAAAGGTCGTCGCGGTCCATCTCCCAACCACCGCGCAGCTGGATGGGATCGGCCGCGAAGGCATTGTGGCGCTCGATGGTGGCAAGGATGCGTGCATGGGGCAGACCAAGGTCGCGGGCCCGTTCCTCGCGCATTACCAGGAACCCTTCGGCGCCGGCGCAGGGCATCACACAGTCGAACAGGTGCAGCGGCTCGGCGATGGGGCGTGCATTCAGATACTCGGCCAGCGTCAGCGGCTTCTTGAACAGGGCGTGGGGGTGGTTCAGCGCATTCTCGCGCTGCGCCACACACAGTTTCCCGAAGTCCTCGCGCCGGGCGCCGCAAGTGCGCATGTAATGGGAAGTCAGGAACGCGAAGCTTGCGTTCGGGCCGCCAGCACCGTACGGATAGACCGCATCGCGCGCGAACTGGCTGAAGCTGCCCAGCATCAGCCGGAAGGAATCGACGTGGTTGGTGTCGCCGGCGATGCAGGCGACGATCTCTGCGTCGCCGCTGCCCACCGCGCGTGCGGCCCGTCGCAGTGCGACCACGCCGGAGGCGCCGCCCATGGGGATGTGATCCAGCCAGCGCGGCGTCACGCCCAGGTGCTGAGTCAGGCCGACGGCGGTGTCGGGCGTGAGCGTGAAGCTCGACACGCACAGCCCGTCGATCTGCTCCTTCGCGATTCCGGTGCGCTCGATCAGCTGCTTGAACGCCTGTGCGAGGAACCAGTGCGCTGCGCGGATCGAGTAGCGCACGTAGGGCACGGTGATCGGCGCGCACACGGCGATGCCCTCGTAGCCTGCCCGTCGCATGTTTAGTGCCGCTTCTTCAGATGGCGCGTGTCGACGCACCCCGGCGTCCCCGGTAGACCCCGCGCCAGCGCCTTCAGCTCGCCGCGCTGGAGCTTCTGGGTCGCCGTCAGCGGCAGGCTGTCCACGAAGGCGACGTACCCGGGGGCCTTGTAGTACGCGAGGTGTTGGAGGCAGAACGCAGTGATATCGGCAGCCGCGGAGGCAGTACGGTCGGCACCGATCGGCTCGGCGGGGATCACGCAGGCCAACACCTCATCGCCGCGGACCGGGTCGGGAGCCGCTGCGACTGCGACCTGCCGCACCAGCGGGTGCTGGCGGAGGACCGATTCCACTTCTACCGCGGCGATGTTCTCGCCGCTGCGGCGGATCACGCTCTTCTTGCGATCGACGAAGTAGCAGTATCCTGCCGCGTCGCGCGTGACCACGTCGCCGGTGTGGAACCATCCACCGGCCCACGCTTCGGCCGTTGCGTCCGGGTCCCTCAGGTATTCGCGGAAGAACCCGCGGCGCGGGTTCGGTCCTGCCGCACGCACCAGCAGCTCGCCGGGGACATCCGCGCCGACGTCCTTGCCGGCGTCGTCGACCACGCGGACCTCGACCTCGGGCTCGGGTCGCCCGAAGCATGCAGTGCCCACGTGGCGCGGCTCCCGATTGGCGATGACGACCGCACCCATCCCGGTTTCGGTCATGGCCCATGCTTCCAGCAGCGGGAAACCGAAGCGCGCTTCGAATGGCGCGTGCAGCCGTTTGTCCACGCCGGCGCCGAAGCCGAAGCGCACCTGGTGCTCGCGATCCGACGGTGAGGGTTCTGCCCCCATGAGCATCGGTGGCATGACACCCAGATAGTGGATGATCGTCGCGCGGGATTCGCGCACGCTCTGCCACCAGGTCTTAGGGTGGAATCGGTCGAGCGGGACGATGCAGCTACCCGCCAGGATCATCGCCATGGTGGAGCAGGCCATCGCATTCATGTGCACCATGGGCAAAGGCGTGATCAGGCGCTCTTCGCCCGGCCGCACTATGCACATGCCGCCGATGCGGTTGTACCACTCGCCGGCCAGCAGGTAGTACTCGTTGGGGAGCACGCAGCCCTTCGGCCGTCCGGTCGTTCCGGAGGTGTAGAGCAGACCGCATTCGGTGTCCACGCCGGGTGTTCCGGCATGACGCGGCCGGAAGGGTGCATCCCCGAGCTCGGCGATGGTCTCGGGCGTTGCGATCACCAGCTCGCGTCCCATCTTGCCAGCGGCGGACCGGAGGTCGCCTGTGCGGTCCGGCAGCGTGACCGCCACGCAGATCTCGCTGTGATCGACCAGGTATTCGAGCTCCGACGAGCGCATATCCGCGTTGATCGGAACTGTGGAGATGCCCAGCGAGTTGAGGGCGAGCCAGTGCAGGAAGAATGCTGGCCGGTTCTCCAGCAGCAGGCCGGCTCGATGTCCGTGGCCGTAACCGGCACGCCGGTAGATCCCGGCGAGCCGCTCGACCTCGGCCAGCGTTTCGTCATAGGTCCATGTCCCCGCAGGCACGTCGTAGGCCTGCGCCGTCTCCTGCGGAATGTGCAGGAACGGCAGCCTGGCGTAGCGCTGTGCGCTGTCGCGGAATGCGTCGAAGACGGTGGCGTGCTTCAGCTCGATCATCGGCCGCTGGGTTGAACCACAGAGACACAGAGGCACAGAGGCTTCCCGGAAAGAGACCCGGCGCCGCTCCCTGTGCTGTCGATCTCCGCCGCGCGGTTCCTGCCGGTTTGCTCCATATGCCTATCCCCCTCTGTGTCTCTGTGCCTCTGTGGTGCAGAATCAGTGGTCAGAGAAACAACTGGATCGACGGCAGCACCGCATCGCAGTTGAGCAGATTCACGCGCTTCAGACGCATCTTGAGCACGCCGCCCTCGACGATCAGGGTGTGGAACGTGGTGCACGCGTACATCTGCTGCTCGTCCCCATGTGTCTCCGTGTAGATGCACTGCGTGCGCACGATGTGCTCGTTGCTGGCCGCATCGCTCTTCTCCACCTCCGGCATCTGCAGTACGTGATGGCAACGGCTCTCGGGCTGCTGCGAGAACGCGCGAGAGCTCTTTAGCCGCTCGATGCGCAGCTTGAGCAGCAGTCGATCCTCGTAAGCGAGCGAAGTGTGGTCGTAGGGGTCGAGCTGCCCCGGCGCCAGCGGCACCCAGTAGAACCCGTCTTCCGTGAACAGCTCGTACCATTCGTCGAAGCGCTTCTCGTCGAGCAGGCGCGCCTCGCGGTAGACGAAGCGGATGAGGTCCTGCTCCGAAGGATTCATAGGAGTTCTCAGTGCGGAAGCCGTGGTGACCTGTCATCCCCGCGAATGCGGGGATCCAGGAGCATCCGAAAACCCTGGGTTCCCGCTTCCGCGGGAACGACAGGTAAGCATGTCCTCGGATCGAGGAGCCGGCAGATGATGTCGAGGATCATGCGTTGGCCTCTTCCTTCATATTCAGCGTCATGAACTTCTTCCACGCCCGGAACTGGTTGCGCATGGAGATCTCGCTGGTGCCGTTGGCGGTGATGTCCTTCCGGCCCAACTCGGCCGGGTCGAAGTTCCGATGCAGGCTCACCCACTCGTTCCCGCTCGCGCGAAGGCCCTCCTGAATCGACCGGTACGCGTGCAGGTCGTCGTGCCCGACCACCGACATCGGGGAGTTGATCAGCCGCGTGTACATCACCGTGCGCTGCAGGAGCTTATCCGGCGCACCCTTGAGGCGCAGGGTCCAGGATTCGATCAGGGTCTTGTCCGCCGCGATCGGGCGGGCCACGCGGATGGCGGTGATGGCACCCTTGATGGTCAGGCTGGGATAGTAGACCGTGTTGTGGCGCACGGTGCCGAGGATGTCGTGCGCACGCTGCTCGCCGTAGGCGGAGATCATCAGCTCGTCGTAGCCGGGGATCGGCGCGTAGTTCGAGTGGATGGAGAACTTCGCGCCCGACCAGCCATGGCCGTTTTCCAGCACACGCACGCCCATGTCGTCGAAAAACTTGTAGTCCGCCACGAAGGGCACGAACTGCTCGATCGCCATGGGCTTGGGCAGATCGGCCGGCTTTCCTTCCCACAGCCTCTTCGCGGTGCCCGCCGAGGACTCGTGGACGACCATGGGATGCATGGTGTCATTGAGGTTCTCGACGAACATTTTCCAGTTGCAGTTGTGCAGATAGCGCAGCACGCCGCCGGTGATCTCCAGCTCGCCTTCTGGCGAGCGGTCGGCCATGTTGTCGATCGAGGAGAGCGACTCGCCGAAGTATTCCTTGAAGCCGGGCCCGCGGTCCGCCAGGCGAGCGAACACGAAGCCGCGATAGATCTCGACGTTGCGCACCGGCACCAGGCCCTTGCCGGCGTTGCACTCCATCATCCGCGTGCCGTCGTATCCGTTCCTGAGCGGGATGGCCCGGATCGAGCCGTCGGTGTTGTATGCCCAGCCGTGGTAAGGGCAACGGAAGAAGCGGCCGGTGTTACCTGCGGACGCGCTCACCACCTTGGCGCCTTTGTGCGCGCAGCGGTTCATCAGCACCCGCACGGTGCCGTCCTCGTGGCGCACCATCACCACCGGGCGGGTGGCGATGTCGGTGGAGTAATAGTCGCCCGGGCGCGGGACCTGGCTGGTGTGGCCGACGTAGATCCAGGTGTTGGTCCAGAGCTGCTCCATCTCCAGCTCGAAGATCTCCGGATCGATATACACGTCGCGGTGCACCTGGTCGTCCTGGACCAGCGCCGCGATCGCCTTCGGGTTACCACGATACCTATCCATAAACTGAGCTTCGTCTCAACGCCTTGGTTGCACCCGCGCCTTAATGGCGCACTTGACTCTCCAGTTGCGCGCCGCTCTCGTCCGCCAGTGCTGCGTCACGCAGGCTGCGCAGGCGGTCGGATGCATCCGGCTTGCCGCGCAGCCCGGGCAAGGCCGACATCACGGTCTGGAAGTTGCGCAGCCCCCGCGCGTGCGTATCGCTGTAGCCTTTGACCAGCCGCTGGCAGGCCGCGATCTCGACGGCGAGGGCGTGGTCCGCCGGCGCGGTCTCACGGATCTGGCCGAGCCACGATTCGATGCGCTCCCGTTCTTCCGCGAATCGTAGCGTCGATCTGCGCATCCCGCGCAGGCTGGCGATCGCATAGAGCAAAAGATAGCCGCGCAAAGAGGTGGTCTGCACGACACGGCCCTTCCCGGCGACCCTGCTCACCAGCCCGCGCGCCCACTGTGTACGCAGCAGCCAGCGCCCCAGGCCCGCCGGCAGCGTATCGGCGATCTCCTCTACACGAGGGTGCAGGAACTCGTTGATCTGCAGCAGCTGGTCGTTGCCGAGCCGGACCTCCCCGCGTACGCGCTCGAAGCGTTGGCGGCGGGTCTTGAGATCGGCGACGCGGATGGTGTCTTCGTAAGACATCCACAGGGCGAGGTGGCGGGCGGTTTCGCTCAACAGACGCCAGTCGGGCTCGCGGTCGAGAGCGCGAATCGGCATCAGCCGGTCGAGATATTCGGCAGCGTACCCGAGGTCCTGATAGTCGGCCAGGCGCTTGATGCCCGCCAGGAGGACAGGCCGCGCCGCGGCCGGGAAGTCGCGCTCGATCCGCGCGGCCAGCGGCAGCAGCGCCGGTCCGATGACCGGCAAAGGTTGCGTGGCTGCCGGCGCGGGCACATCGCGGCCGCTGGCAATGCGATATCCCGCCTCGAAGGCACTCAGGCTCGATTCGACGCCGACACCTCCACGCTTGACTGCCTCCTCGAAGGCCTGGCGTGCGAAGGGTAGACGACCCGTCCCGGCCAGCGCACCGAACATCACCGCGCTGATCACGCTGCCCGTGTCTTCTGCCGCCCGCGCGAAGTCTCCGCAGACGAAGCGCGCTGCCGCGCCCTCGCAGGCCTCGAGCAATGTCCTCTCGTCCACCCGCCCATCGCCCATCGCTGTCTTCTCGGTCATGGAATAGACGCGGTGGCTGGAGGCGATGAACGTGGTGCGCTCCGGCGTGACCAGACCTCGCTGGATTGCGCGGCCCGCCTCCATCAGCTCAGAAGCTATCACCACATCCACTTCGCCGGGGAAGGGCATCAGCGCCAGCACCGGCTGTTCGCCGCCGATCTCGGGGAAGATCTCCACGTAGTAGATCGTGGCGCCGGTGCGCTGGGCGACGCCAGGCACGGACGTAGTCTGGGCGAAGTGGCCGGCGTGCTCGGCCATGTCCACGATCCAGTCGGCCAGCACGCCGCCGCCCTCGCCGCCCATGGCGAGGATGGCGATGTTGAGCGATCTCGGACCGGCGGCGGGTGCGGTCATATCCAACGGTTTCGGGACGACGGCCACCTCAACCTCGTGGTCAATGCGTTTCGTCTGCGTAGAGAGTGCGGTTGCGCCGATCTCACCCGTTGAACGCAGCGAGCCGCCGATCGATGCGCCGCTGCAAGAACCCGATGACCGCGCCACGCAGCCGCGCCTTGAACCGGTCCCAGCCGCTCGGGTTGCTGATCAGCTCCGCACGGTAGAACGACGGGCACAGCACCGCCGCGTGCGACACCTCCCCGCACAGCCCGCAGCCCACGCAGCTGTCGAGCACGGTGGCCACCGGGTCGGTGCGCAGCGGGTCGGGGTTGGGCTTGATGGACAGAGACGGACAGCCCGACAGGCGGATGCAGGAATGATCGCCGGTGCAGGTGTCGGGATCGACGCCGAAGCGCTCGCGCACGACGCGCTCGCCGCCCTTGATGCGGCTGCGCATCAGAGGGCGCTCGCGCCGCTGCCGGTTGAGCATGCATTCGCTGGAGGCGATGATGACCTTCGGACCCTTCTCCCGGGTGGTCAGCGCCTGCTTCAGCGTGTCCTTCATCTGCGTCAGACTGTAGGTGCGCGTGATGGTCTTGACCCACTTCACGCCCACGCCGCGCACCGCAGCCTCGATGGAATGGCGGGTGTCGCGGATCGGGCTCTCCGCGCGCGACGACAGGATGTCTTGCCCGCCGGTGGCGGCGGTGTAGCTGTTGTCGACGATCACCAGCACGTTGTCGGTGCGGTTGAACACCGCGTTGCCCACCCCGCTGGTCAGACCGTTGTGCCAGAAGCCGCCGTCGCCCATCACGCTGATGGTGCGCTTGCTGGTCTCCTGGGTGTTCAGTGCCGCCGCGCCCGCCCAGCCCAGGCCGTAACCCATGGTGGTGGCGCCGATGTTGAAGGGCGGCAGGATCGAGAACAGGTGGCAGCCGATGTCGCAGCTGACGTGATGCGGCCCGAGCTCGCGCTCCACCAGCTTCATGGCGGTGAAGATCGGCCGCTCGGGGCAGCCGGTGCAGAACGAGGGTGGCCGTCCATGCACCTGCTTTTCCAGGGCCTGCGCCGCCGCGGTCTTGGGCTGCGCGCGCAGGAATGCCGGAAGTCGGTTGTGGTCCAGCAGCTGTGGAGCGACCCGCTCGATGAACCGGGCGAGCCCCTGCAGCACCACCCCGCCCGTGTACTCGCCCGCCATGGGTAGGACATCCTTGCCATGCACCCGGGTCTGGATATCGGCCCGGCGCAAGATGGTGTTGAGATGCTGCTCGATGAAGTCGGGCTGACCCTCTTCGACAATGAGCACCGCGCGCTTGCCGGCGCCGAAGCGAACCACCTCGGCCTCGACGACGGGGTAGGTGACGTTGAGCACGTAGAGGGGGACGCGGCTGTTGCCGTACGCGTCGGCGAGCCCCAGCAGCTCGAGTGCGCGCACCACGTTGTTGTACATCCCGCCTTGCAGGACGATGCCGAAGTCCTGCGCGTTTTCCGCGAAGAACTCGTTGAGCCGGTGATCCCGGATGAACTTCACCGCGGCGGGCCAGCGCTTCTCGATTTTCTCGCGCTCGTGTAGGTAGCTCGCCGGGGGAAGCACGATGCGGTCGGTGTTGCGGCGGGGCTGTTCGATGGCATCCTTGAGCGTGAACGCGGGTCGCCGGTTGGCCTTGGCGATGAAACGGCCGTGCACGTGACAGGCGCGGATGCGCAGCTCCAGCATCACGGGCGTGTTGGTCGCCTCCGACAGCTCGAAGCCTTCCTCGACCGCCGCCACGATCGACGGCAGATTGGGCCGCGGGTCCAGCAGCCACACCTGCGACTTCATCGCGAAGGCATGGGAGCGCTCCTGCATGATGCTGGAGCCCTCGCCGTAGTCCTCGCCCACGATGATCAACGCGCCGCCGGTCACGCCGCCCGAGGCCAGGTTGGCCAGCGGGTCCGAGGCGACGTTGGTGCCGACGGTGGACTTGAAGGTGGCCGCCCCGCGCAGTGGATAGTTGACCGACGCAGCCAGCGTTGCGGTGGCCGTCGCCTCGGAGGCGCTGTTCTCGAAGTGCACGCCCAGCTCCGCGAGGATGTCGTGGGCGTCGGCTAGCACATCCATCAGGTGTGAGATCGGCGCACCCTGGTAGCCGGCCACGTAAGACACGCCCGATTGCAGAAGGGCCTTGGTCACGGCCAGGATGCCCTCGCCGTGGAATACCTCGCCTTCGCCAAGGCGCAGCTTCTGGACTTCCCTCTTGAAAGATCGCTCTGCCATGTGGCGTCAACCCATGCTTCCGCGTCAGGTCAGTGGGCCTGCTCTACCGCTCGTCGAACCGCGATACCCGGGATGGGGCCCCCTCCCATGCGTCCCCAGGACGCGGGGAGGCCTGGGGGGCCTGGGGAGGGGGCAACGCGGCTGCGTACTGCACTCCCCATCCCCCCACCCTTGCCTCAGGCCAGATGCTATTGTTGCGCCGGCGGGGAAAAGATGAAAGTTCATGCAATTTATTTCAGCTCTAAAGTATTCTGGTGTCAAGCATTGACTCCAGCCCTAGGCGTTGGCGCGACCCATGAGCTCAAGTAAACGGCAGGAGGCGACCCGGCCTGAGAGGAAGCGCGCCGCTCGCGTCTCCAGGACTGATAAGCCGCGGACTCGCGCCGTTCCCCGCTTTGTCGACGGCTACCTGCCCTATCTGCTGGCGCGCGCCAGCCACCTGATCTCCGGGGAGTTCCACGCCACCTTGGAAAAGGAGCGCATCCCGGTGATGCACTGGCGCGTGCTGTGCAGTCTGCTGGACGCTCCGATGTCGGTGAGCGAGTTGGCCGGTATCGTGATCGCCAAGCAGCCCACCATGAGCAAGCTGCTGGCGCGGATGGAGAAGCAGGGATTGATTGTGCGTGAGAGCGACCCGGCCGACGGCCGTGGCGTGGTGGTGTCGATCACGCCTGCAGGCGAGAGGCTCGCGCAGCCGCTCGTGCGTCTGGCCAAGCGGCACGAGGCCTCCGTACTGGCGCCTCTAGGGGAGAAGGATGCGAGCGCGCTGGTGGCTGTCCTGCGGCGGCTGATCGAGCAGCACGCCGAGTAGCCGCGACCCCGCACGCGGGAGGGACCAAAGCTGCCATTGGATCGACGAGTTCCAAGGGCGTGAGCCAGAGCTGCGTGCAGGTCCTCGGGGTGTGCCTTGACCCGCCACCGGGAACGATCGGGAGCGCTGCCGCGCCTGGCTTGGAGTCGCGGCGGGTCACCGCGTTACTAGCGATATGGCGGGCGCGATTTCGACGTGCACCGCTCTGGCGGCTGCCGGACTGGGCGGGGCCAAACCCGGCAGGCGCTCCGCCGGCGATGTTAGGTCAAAGCGATTGTTGCGAGCCGCTGACGCGCTAAAGCGCGCTTCACGACTACGCAACGAAGAGAAGGAACTCTCTTCACAGAACGCTTAGCGAAGCCGGTTCAGTTTGCGGCAAGAACTTCAATCCCCTTGGCGCAAGCTTCTGCCACAGCACCGCTGGCCTCTGCCTGCCCGGGCATCTTGTCCCAGCCCCCCTGTTCGATGAGTTCGCTTCGCTTCCACGAATCCATCGCTTCAAATGTCTTGAGCTCCTGATCGTGGTTCGGTGCCCTCATGAATTGGGCGACACAGATCGCAGCCCGGCTCGCCAATACTGCCTCGTCCGTCCTCCCCTCGGCGGTGGCCCCGGTTACCCAGCCACCCCAGGCAAAGCCGACGATCATCGCGACCGCTGCCCCGAATATGAGGCCCCAAACTCCATACTTGACCTTCACTGAAGTTTCTTGCTTCATGGAAAATACCTCCAATACGGTTGGGAGTTCACGTTGCACTGCACGATCTCGGATGGCATGAGACAACTACCAACTCCCGATAACCGGGCCCTTGGATTGCTTAGCGGCCAAATCCGCGCAACGTCTAAGCGCCGAGCGGTTGCTCGTGGTTGCGCTGGGCACAAGCAATACTGCGTGTCGGCACGCGCCTTGACCACCGGGCAGCCTCGACCTTGGTGCATCATCCGCCTTTCGCGCCAGGCGTTCCGTTCGATATCGAACATAAGGCCAGGCTTCTTTGCGGTGGCGTGGCGCTTGCGGCGCCCCGAAATCAGCTTTCCGGGAGCAGTCGGCGTGAAGTGTGCGCTGCGCGCTCGAACAGCGCTGCCCAGGTTCGAGCGCTGAGCAGCATCGCGTAGGTGGCATTGCCGATGGCATCGCGCGTGGCATCCTCGGTGACTTCGGCCAGACCGGCTTGCGGCAGGTCCAGGCTCCCGGTGACTTCCCCGTCTTCCAGGGTCGCGTGCAGACCGGCGCTGCGCGCGAGGCGCCGCATCGGCTCGTTGTCCATCTGGCACAGCAGAACCACTCTGTCGCGGCCGCGCACCTTGGCCTTGAGGAGCGCGCGGTCCATCAGCGCCTTGCCCACGCCTTTTCCGCGGTGCGCCGGGGCCACGGCGATTGCGATCTCGCAGGTGCTCGCGACGTCGGCCAGTTCGAGCAATCCTACGAGTTCAGTGTGCGCGTCGAAGGCGCCCAGCAGCACCGAATCGCCCCAGTCGATGCGCGCCACGTATTGCCGGAGCACGTCGTCGGTGATCGGCCGGCCGAAGCGTCGATAGCGATCGTGCTCGTTCAGGGCCAGCAGGAAGGCCTGCACCCTGTCGCTTTCTTCCTCGTACAGCTCGCGAATCACCATCACCACTCTCCAGCCGCCTTGTTTGCTGCGATGCACCAAGCATAGTGCCAGAGAATTCCCCTCTGACGATGGTCAGATGAGGGCGATGTCGCTGCAATGCAACAGAGGTTGGCTGCGGGCTCAGCGTACGCCCTGGCGGACGAACTCCGCGCCCTTCTCCGCGATCATCACGGTCGGGGCGTTGGTGTTGCCGGAGGTGATGCGCGGCATGACGGAGGCGTCGATCACGCGCAGGCCTTCGATGCCGTGGACGGCCAGGCGGTCGCTCACGACAGCCAGCGGATCGCTGCCCATCTTGCAGGTCCCGACGGGGTGGAAGATGGTGGTGCCGAGGTCACCCGCCACACGCGCCAGTTCCTCGTCGGTCTGGACCTGCAGGCCGGGCTTCCATTCCTCCGGCTGGAATTTCGCCAGCGCCTGCGCCGCCATGATGCGCCGGGTGAAACGCAGCCCGCTCACAGCGACTTGGCGATCCGCTTCGGTGGAAAGGTAGTTGAGCGTGATCGCGGGATACGCGCTCGGGTCTGCGCTCTTGATGCGGACGTGGCCGCGGCTCGTCGGGCGCAGGTTGCACACCGAGGGCGTGATGGCGGGGAAGGGATGCAGCGGATCGCCGAACTTGTCCAGCGACAGCGGCTGCACGTGCCACTCGATGTTGGCGGACGGCTGGGACGGATCGCTCTTAGCGAATGCGCCGAGCTGCGACGGCGGCATGGTGAGGGGTCCGGTCTTGAACAGCAGGTATTCCAGTCCCATCGCCGCCTTGCCAAGCAGCGAATTAGCGCGCTGGTTGAGCGTCACGGTGTTGCGCACCATGTAGACGGTGCGGATTTGCAGGTGATCGTGCAGGTTCTCCCCCACGCCCGGGAGATCATGCACCACCGGGATGCCATGCTGCTGCAGAAGCGCGCCGGGGCCGACGCCGGACAGCTGCAGGATCTGCGG
>Ga0105095_10000029_pt1 | contig 46686 bp, 43 predicted proteins | sample PPLLak2March2015_2_FD_79180 | JGI IMG/M metagenome (GOLD analysis project Ga0105095, IMG submission 79180) | Freshwater sediment microbial communities from Prairie Pothole Lake near Jamestown, North Dakota, USA - PPLs Lake P8 Core (3) Depth... | ecosystem: Environmental > Aquatic > Freshwater >...
CAGCACCGCAAGCAGCCCGATGGCTTGACCGGCTCTATCCTGGAGGGGTAGGCCGAGATAGCTCTGAATGCCCAGATCGCGCAGCATGGCGTTCTCCGGGAAGGCCTGACCCAGACCCTCCGGATAGAACTGGATGCCGTCCCGGATCACCGCCGCGCAGGGCGTGTGGCTCAAGTCGTAGCCGAAGTTGTCGAGGATGCTGCCGTCCCCGGACACGGCAACCGTGCGGATCTGCGGCGACCGATCTCCGCTGAGCTCCCCGACCAACGCATAGCGGGCCCCAACCGCCGCGGCCAGCTCGCGGACCAGGGAGCGGAAGAAGGCCTCGCCGAGGGCTGCGGCGGTGCCCTTGACGATCGACTGGATGGTCTGCGCCGCACGGCGCTGTGCGCTCACGTCGTGCACGAAGATCGACACACCGGTCACGTTGCTGCCGGCGTCAATGATCGGATTGTAGGCCTCGTCCTGGCTCACCTGCCTGCCACTGGGCAGGCGGAAGGCGCTCTCGACGTGCTGGCGCTGGCCCTGCAAGGCGCGCGAGAAGATCCCCTCCAACTCGGCCCGGCGCTCAGGCACGACCAGTCGATACACGTCATCACCCACAGCCAGCTCGAAGCCGTAGTTGCGCCGGACGGCGACGCGCAAGGCGTCGTTCATCATGGTAATGCGCAGCTGCCGGTCCACTGCCAACAGCAGGTCATCGGTGTTGTTGACCAATGCCGTGAGAAACGCCTCCTTGGCGCGCACGGCTTCCTCGGCCCGGTTGCGCGGCGTGATGTCCTGCATCAGCAGCAGCACGCGCCGCTCTGCGTCGCCTTCGATGACCTGCGCTGAAAACAGCGCATGCGCCGGCTCGCCCGACTTCCGGCGGAAAGGCGCCTCGCGCTCGCGTACGGTGCCCTTCTCGAGCAGCGTCATGCCTCTAGCGCGCCGCCCGGGACTGCTCCAGAGACTCACTTCGATCGAGGTCCTGCCGATGACTTCCTCCCGCGAGTGGCCGGTCATCTCGAGGAAGGCTGCATTAACCTCCAGGAACGTGCCGTCAGCGGCACGGGTGAGTGCGGCGGGGATGGGGCTGCTGTCGAAGAGCGTACCGATGTGCTGCCGACCCTGCTCGATCCGGCGGGACGCACAACCAGCATCCAGGCGATCGGCGTGCTGGCAGGAAGGATGGCGGCCAGTAACGGGAGGTTGTGTTTCCAGGCCGCCAGCACTGCGAGCCCGACGAGAAGGACCAGCCCGAGGCACAGCCAACGCCGGGTGAAGGACGCACGCGCGGACTTCAACGGGTCCTCCGGTACACCCCCGCGACGAGAATCGGGCAGCGCCGGGAAACGTTACGGCAGCCGACGCTGGTGCACACGTTCGCGGGCCGCTGTTCGGATAGGCTCGTCATATTGTTGCCGCGGTACTGACCGGCAGCCGGCAATTTTTGTTTTATCGGCAGCATGGGCCGGAGATTGAGCGCCGGATCCCGCCCTGTCAAGCCGCGCTGCGGTTGCCGCTGGAAGGCACCGGCCGCTACACTTGTCGTCCCGCTTGCCTGCATGCCGCAACCATGCCCACGCGTTGCCCCTGGTGCGAAGCCACCGCCGAGTACATGGCTTATCACGACGACGAATGGGGTGTGCCCGTCCACGACGACCGGACGCTGTTCGAGTTCCTGGTCCTGGAAGGTGCGCAGGCCGGCCTGAGCTGGTCGACGATTCTCGTCAAGCGCGGCAGCTACCGCCGCGCGTTCGCCGACTTCGACCCTGTCCGCGTGGCCCGCTTCACCCCGGCCCGCATCCTCAAGCTGCTGGATGACCCCGGCATCGTACGCAACCGCCTCAAGGTCGAATCGGCGGTGCGCAACGCCAAAGCCTTCCTGCGCGTGAAGGACGAGTTCGGCAGCTTCGCGGGGTACGTCTGGCGCTTCGTTGACGGCCACCCGGTTCAGAACGCGTGGCGCAGCATGAAACAGGTCCCGGCCAGCACGCCGGCCTCCGATGCTATGAGCAAGGACCTCAAGAAACGCGACTTCAACTTCGTCGGCTCGACGATCTGCTACGCCTTCATGCAGGCCACGGGCATGGTCAACGATCACCTTGTCGACTGCTATCGCTGGCGCGAGGTGCAGGAGCTCGGCGGGCGGACAACCGGCATGCGCAGCGATGGCTGACAGCTCCAGACCCGACTTCTGGGACCAGCGCTACCGCGACGGCGTTACCCCATGGGATTTCGGCCGTGTGCCGGCAGACCTGCGCGTTTTCCTGGAGCAGCTCGAGCCTGGCACCCGCGTCCTGGTGCCTGGCTGCGGCTCGGCCCACGAAGTGTACTACCTGGCGGAGAACGGCTTTGACGCGATGGCGGTGGACTTCAGCGCCACGGCGGTGGAAGTGGCGCGACGCAACCTGGGCTGCTTTGCCGAGCTGGTGCACATGGCCGACTTCTTCGACTTCGATGCGGGCGACAAGCCCTTCGACGTGATCTACGAGCGCGCCTTCCTGTGCGCGCTGCCAAGGAAGCTGTGGCCGCGCTATGCGCCGCGCTGCGCGCAGCTGCTGCCCCCCGGCGGCCAGCTCGCGGGGTTTTATTTCTATGGTGCGGATCCCAAAGGGCCACCTTTCGGCACCAGCCCCGAGGAGCTGCACTCGCTGCTGGACCCCTTCTTCGAGCAGATCGAGGACCGCGCGGCGGTGGAGTCGCTGGCGGTATTCGGCGGCGGGGAGCGCTGGCAAGTCTGGCGGCGACGCTAGGCGACGCGACGCAACGCACAACCACATCTACCACGAAGGACACGAAGGTGTCCTTCCGCTGCTGCGGCGTTGGTACGAGTTGGTGGCGGTGCCCCCCAGATGCCCATCCCAGGCCGCGGACGCACCGCGGTCGCTGGATCCGAGTCTCTTTACCTTCGTGTCCTTCGTGGTTCATGCGGTTCGCTTGAGCAGCGCAGCGAGCTGGTGATCGTGCCAGCGGTTGAGCAGCAGCTGCGCAGCAACAGCGCCGCACAACGCCAGGAACATGTCCCACTGCGTGTCCCACACATCGCCCTGGGTGGCCAAGAACGCCTCGGCGGCCGTGCCCGAGGCCACGGCCACCCACCATTCGAAGAACTCGTAGGCGGCGCTGATCGCCAGCGTCACGCACGATACGATCAGGAATAGCCAGTAGCGCCCGTTGACGACGTGGTTGCGGATCAGGATCTCCCGCGCAATCATGGCCGGCACGAACCCCTGCGCGACATGCCCCACCCGGTCGTAGTAGTTGCGCGCAAGGCCGTGTGCGTCACGCAGCCAGTTGAACAGCGGCATCTCGGCATAGGTGTAGTGCCCGCCGACCATCAGGATGATCGCGTGGATCAGGATCAGGACGTAGACGAGGTCGGTGAACCGGAAGCGGGGATACAGCATACCCAGCACCACAGCCGCGATCACTGCAGGCAGCACCTCCAGAACCCATGTGAAGTAATCCCGCGGCCGATAGCCTGACCAGATCAGGACGGCAACACCGATGGCGAGGAGGAGAAGATGGTGGCGGGTGTTTCGGCCGGTCACGAGTCAATCCGGGCGAAGGACGACGGACGCGGGACGTAGATGACTCCGGCCCACGTCCGACGTCCCACGTCCCGGCTCTGAGTCCTCAGTTCACTTCGTCCACCCGCAACAGCACCCGCCTGTCCTCCCGCCGCGCGTCGCTGCTGCGGGCCAGGATCTCGGCGTCGCGTCGCGTGGCCTCTTGACCGATGCCTGCGATCTCGATCCATTCGCCCAGACGGCCTGAGACCACCGTATGCACGCGCTGGATGTTGGTCGCGCCCGTCGCGGGTGACTGCAGGGAATCGGCGGCTGTGAAGATCTCGAGCGTCACCGTGGCGCCGGACAGGCGCGGCACAACATAGAAGCCGCTGTCTACGTCGCGGTACTCGGTAGTCTCCGTGAGGCGCCGGCCAGCAGGCGTGTCGACGTATTGCCGTGTACGCACCGGGACGGACTGCCCGACGCGAATGTAGGCGCGGTTGCCGTCCAGCACCTGCACCTGCTGGGACGCCCGGTCGGTCTTCTGTGACTCGCTGCTATACACCTTGGCGCGAACGTCGTCGACCCGCGCGGTTGCCCCGGGCGGTGTCGGGCGTCCCGGCACGGTCACCGTGACGTTTTCTCCGATCTGGGCACTGCCGGAGACCTGGCCGCCCTCCCGGCTGCGCTCGAGATCGGCGTCCTGCCGCACCGAGATCATCAGGCGGCGCGGCGCCGCGTCGAGTGTCGCCAGAATCTGTTTAATCTCCTGGAGATTCTGCGGCGTCGTCCGCACGATCAGCTGGCTGTTCAGTCCCGACAGCGATCCCTGCGGCGGCATCAGCGGCCGCAGGATCGGGATCACCTCCTCGACCCGGCGGTACTTGAGCTGGATGACCTCCAGCACCGTCTGTTGCGCCCAGGCCGCGGCGCTCAATGCGAGAGTCAGCAGGAGGTACTTGACGAGCCGGAATGTCTTGCTGCGCATAACTCCTCCCGGATCGCCGTCACGCAAGCGGCACGCCAGCCAGAGCCGGCAGCCGCGCGACCGGGTCTTGCCGGTAGAACTGCCGGAACTGCTCGTAGACCGCCGGATACTCGTCCTCCACCACGTCCGGCAGCTCGAAGAATGCCTCGCTCATCACCGCGAAGAACTCCCCGGGGCTCTCCGACGCGTAGGGGTCGATGACCGTGTCCTCGCCGCCGTCCACCCGTGCGCAGAAGTTCCGGTAGGCTGCGGTCATCGCCTCGGCCCAGGATTGGCGGTCCATGCCGGCATGCAGTGGCGGGTACCCATTGGCGTCGCCGTTGAGCATATCCAGCTTGTGGGCGAACTCGTGGATCACGACGTTCACACCGTCAGTGAAGCCGGTGTTCTCCACGTCGGCCCAGGACAGGATCACCGGACCGCCCAGCCATGCCTCGCCGGAATAAGGCTCGTCGCCCTGGTGCACCACACCGAGGTCGTCGACATGCTGGTGCCGGGGCACGAACTGCTCGGGGTAGACGATGATCCCGCTCCAGCCGCGATAGAAATCCAGATCGAGGTTCAAGATCAGGATGCACGCCTGGGTGGCGATGGAAAAGCGCATGTCGTCGGTCAGCTCCAGGCCGGCCGCGGCTGCGAACTGCTTCTCGTAGAGAAACAGCACGACCAGGTCGCGCAGGCGGGTGTGATCCGCCGGCGATAGCGTGCGGACAAACTCCAGGCGCTGCGCGATCTCCCGCCAGCGCGCCTCGTCGATCTGCACCTGCCGCAGGACCCGATGGCGTTTCCAGTTTCTCATGGCCTTGAACATCTGATGGCGCCCAGCACTCAGCGCGTAGGGCGCAAAAGCGCAGCATATTGCGCCGTGCGCATGGCACCGATGATGCGGCGGGTCACGCTGCGCGAACCCGCGCTGCGATCACTCAGTCCTCGCCTCACCCGCTTTCCCGCTCGGCGGGGGCCTCGATGAGTGTGTGCTCGAACTCCGTCACGCTGCGCAGCTGGTCCAGCTCGACCCGCTCGATCTGGGTAAAGCGGCGCGTGAGCTTGTCGCCGGTGACGCGCAGCTCCTCGGTGTCCTGGTGAGCCTGGCGGATGTGATCGGCGAGCTTGCGCAGGCGCTGGTCGAAGCGGCCGAAGTCCTTGCCCAGCTTCGACAGCTCGTCCTTGATGATGTGCACCTGCCGACGGGTCTCGACGTCCTTGAGTACGGCGCGCGCAGTATTCAGCACTGCCATCATCGTGGTCGGCGAGACGATCCACACGCGCCGCTGCATGGCGTAGTCCACCACTTCGGCGTGGTGCGCATGGATCTCTGCGAACACCGCCTCCGCCGGGACGAACATCACCGCACCGTCCGAGGTCTCGCCGGCGACGATGTACTTCTCGCCGATGTCGTCGACGTGCAACCGCAGGTCGGTGCGGAACTGGCGCTGGGCTTGGGCGCGGTCGCCCTCGTGCAGTCCGAGGTCGAACATGCGGTGGTAGTTCTCCAGCGGGAACTTGGCGTCCACCGCCACCATGCCGGTCGGCTCGGGCAGCTTCAGCACGCAGTCGGCACGGTTGCCGTTCGACAACGTGTACTGGAACTCGAAAGCGTTCGGCGGCAGGAGGTTTCGCACCAGCGCCTCGAGCTGGATCTCGCCGAAAGCGCCGCGGGAGCGTTTGTCACCCAGCAGCTCCTGCAGGCTCACGACGTTGCTGGTAAGGCCGTCGATCTTTCTCTGCGCCTCGTCGATCGTCGCCAGCCGCGCCATGACGTTGGCAAACGTTTCGTTGGTGCGCTTGAACCCCTCCTCCAACCGCTCGTGCACCTTGCCGCTGATCTGCTCCAGGCGCGCGTCGGTGGTGCGGGTGAGCGACTCGATCGAGCCGGCCACTTGCTGGCTGATGCTGTGCAGGGTGTTGTGGATGAGCTCTTGGTTCGCGCGCTCTTGCTCGGCCAGGCGCTCCAGCACGCGGGTGAGCAGCTCGACGCGCAGCTCGTCGTGCTTGGCGTTGAGCTCGGCCGCCAGCGCGCCCAGGCGCTGCGACTGGTTCTCGCGGTTAGCGGACAGCTCCTCGGTCTGCGACAGCTGCAGGACGAGCAGCGCATCGCGGGTCTGCTTGAGATCCTGCGAGACGGTGTTGCGCAGCCGCTCCGAGTTCTCGGTCTGATTGTGCCCGACACGGTCCGCCAGGCTGTTGAGCCCGTCGTTGAGGTCCTTCAGCATGGCGAGGTGCTTCTTCTCCAGCACCTGCGAGACCACTTCCGGAAGATCCTCGTTCCTGCGCAGCAGTGCCCCCACGCGGAACCCGACCCACAGCACCGCGATCAGCGCGACGCCGGACAGCGCGGCGGTAAAGATGGCGAGGTAGCTGAAGTCCATTTTGCGAGTATACCTCGCCCCTACCCCCTACCGATGACCGCAAAGGCACAGAGGCGCAAAGGCCACGCAAAGGAATCCTATCGGCTTCGAATCCGCCGTGCCGGGCTGCGATGAGGAATCGCGGCGCTTGGGCAGGGACTATACCCTGCGGTGCGGGAGACGGCGTCACTCCAACAGCAGGGCCAGTCCGTTCTAGATCTCTCTGCGGTCCCCTTTGCGTCTTTGCGCCTCTGCGGTCGGGCCGTAGGGGATCTAGGCTTCGACGGTCGCGCGCTCTGCACGCTTGCGCTCGTGCTCTGTCAGGAAGCGCTTGCGCAGCCGGATCGACTTGGGTGTGATCTCCACCAGCTCGTCGTCGGCGATGAACTCGATCGCCGATTCCAGCGTGAGCTTGATCGGCGGAGTGAGGATGACGTTCTCGTCCTTGCCCGCGGCGCGGATGTTGGTGAGCTTCTTGGTCTTGATGGGGTTGACCACCAGGTCGTTGTCGCGGCTGTGGATGCCGATGATCATACCCTCGTATACGGGATCGCCCGGGCTGACGAACATGCGCCCGCGCGGCTCGAGGTTGAACAGCGCGTAGGCCACCGCTTCGCCCTCCTCGGCGGAGACCAGCACGCCGTTGTGGCGCTCGGGCATCTCGGGCTTGAGCGGTCCGTACTCGTCGAACACGTGACTCATCAGGCCGGTACCGCGGGTGGTGTTGAGAAACTCGGTCTGGAAGCCGATCAGGCCCCGGGCCGGAATCCGGTACTCCAGCCGCACCCGCCCCTTGCCGTCGGGCTGCATGTCCTGCAGCTCGCCGCGCCGCTCGCCCAGCGCCTGCATGACCGCACCCTGATGCTGCCCGTCGACGTCCACCGTGAGCATCTCGTAGGGCTCGCATCTGACACCATCGATGTCCCGGAACAGCACGCGCGGGCGCGAGACCGCCAGCTCGTAGCCCTCGCGGCGCATGTTCTCCAGCAGGATGGTCAGGTGCAGCTCGCCGCGCCCGGATACCAGGAACACGTCCGCGTCGGCCGTGTCCTCCACGCGCAGCGCCACGTTCGACAGCAGCTCGCGATGCAGTCGGTCGCGCAGCTGCCGGCTGGTCACGAACTTCCCTTCCCGACCCGCGAACGGCGAAGTGTTGACCTGGAAGTGCATGGTGAGTGTGGGTTCGTCGACCGCCAGCAGCGGCAGCGGCTCCGGGCGCTCGGGATCGCACAGGGTGCAGCCGATGGTGAGCCCCTCGATGCCCTGCAGCAGCACGATGTCCCCGGCCTCGGCCGTGTCCAGCGGCACGCGCTGCAGGCCTTGGAAGCCGAACACCTGGGCGACCTTGGCCGTGCGCGGCTGCCCATCGGCGCTGAAGATCAGGACCTGCTGCGCGGCCTTGAGCCTCCCGCGCGTGATGCGTCCGATGCCGATCTGACCCACGTAGCTCGAATAGTCCAGCGCGCTGATCTGCAACTGCAGCGGCAGCTCGGAGTCGAACTTCGGCTGCGGAACGTGCTGAAGAATGGCGTCGAACAGAGGCCGCATGTCCTGGCCGGGCTGGCTCAGGTCGAGCGTCGCGACACCCTGGAGGGCAGAGGCGTAGACGACCGGAAAGTCGAGCTGCTCGTCGGTCGCGCCGAGCTTGTCGAACAGGTCGAAGGTCTGGTTCACCACCCACTCGGGGCGCGCGCCGGGGCGGTCGATCTTGTTCACTACGACCACCGGCTTCAACCCCCGCGCCAGGGCCTTGCGAGTGACGAAGCGGGTCTGGGGCATGGGCCCTTCCACCGCATCCACCAGCACGAGAACGCCGTCGACCATCGACAGCGCGCGCTCCACCTCACCGCCGAAGTCGCGGTGGCCTGGCGTGTCCACGATGTTGATGTGCACACCCGCGTAGTCCAGTGCCGCATTCTTGGCCAGGATGGTGATGCCCCGCTCGCGCTCCAGGTCGTTGCTGTCCATCACGCGCTCCTCCAGGTGCTCGTGCGCGGCGAACACGCCGGCTTGGCGCAGGAGCTTGTCGACCAGGGTAGTCTTGCCGTGGTCGACGTGGGCGATGATGGCGATGTTGCGGATGGGGCGGGTCATGGAGCGAAACCGGGTTCTCAGAGGGGGCGGGAGTGTAGCATGGGTGCGGCTGTTGGGGGGAAACGTGACAGGTGAAACGTGACAGATGAGGCGTGCACAGGAAAGGCGTTACAGATGGAGCGCCGCCTCTGCCAACGTACCGGCGACGCCTTGCCTGTCAAGCCTCACGGGTCACGCTCGATCTGTCACGCTTTGTCTGTCACGCAGTTCCTGTCACGCCTCATCTGTCACGCTGTCTCTCGAAAAATCGCCATCGGCGGTGTGCGCAAGACGCGCTGCGTCCCGAGCAAGCCAGCAAGGAGCACGCCCGCTGTGCCCCCGATCAATCCCACCACCCAGACGGTCGGGTCGATGGTGTACGGCACGTTCAGGACCCGCGTGGCGAGCAAGTAGCCGAGCACGGTCGCGCCGATCGACGCCAGCAGCCCGGCCAGCGCGCCGATAGCAGCGAACTCCGCGACGTTGACCGCCAGCATCTGCCGGCCGGTGGCGCCCAGCGTGCGCAGGATGGCGGCGTCCAGCACCCGCTCGTCATGGGTCGCGCTAATGGCCGCGAACAAGACCACCGCGCCGGCCAGCAGGCCGAACAGGAAGACGAACTCCACTGCCTTCACGACCTGGTCCATAATCCGCTGGATCTGGCCCAGCACCGCCGCCACATCGATCACAAGCAGGCTGGGGAAGCGCTTCACCAGCCGATCCATGAGTGCGGCCTGATCCGTCGGCAGGTGGAAGCTGGTGACGAGAGTCGCAGGGAACGGGTCGAGCACGCCGGGAGGGGCGACCACGAAGAAGTTCACGTGGAACGAATCCCAGTCCACCTTGCGCAGGGACGTTACCCTGCCTTCGAGCCGGCTGCCGCCGATCTCGTAGGTGAGGCGGTCGTTGATCTTGATGCCGAGCGTCTGCGCGATCCCCTCCTCCACGGAGAACATCGACTGGCCGTGCTCGGCCGGTGTCCACCACCGGCCTGCCAGGATGCGGTTGTCCAGCTGCGGCTGCTCGGCCCAGGACAGGTTGAACTCGCGGTCGATGAGGCGCTTGGCGCGCTCATCCGCATAATCGAGAGAAGACACCTCGCGGCCGTTGACCTGGGTGAGGCGGCCGCGAATCATCGGATAGAAGGCCGGGGCCGCAACGCCCTCCTGCGCGAAAAACGCTCGCAGCGGCTCGATCTGATCGGGCTGGATGTTCACCAGGAAGCGGTTGGGTGCATTGGCCGGGAGGCTGTGCTGCCAGCTCGCCAGGAGGTCGGTTCTCACCAGCGTGAGCAGCACCAGGGCCATGATCCCGATGCCCAGCGCCACGACCTGGGTGACCGTGGACAATCGCCGGCGCCGCAGGCTCGCGAGACCGAACCGCCACGCGAACCCCGCGCGCCGGCCCGACCAGGAGAACAGGCGCAGCAACGCCAGCGTTACCAGCGACAGGGCCAGCATCGTGCCGAGCGCTCCGCCCAGCACTAGCCAGCCGGTTCTGGCGTCCTGCGCCTCCCACAGGATCAGCCCCGCCAGTGCGGCCACGCCCACGGCGTAGCCCGCCCAGCCGGCGGTATCGGGCAGCCCCAAATCCCGTCGCAAGACCCGCAATGTCGGCACGCGCCGCAACGCCACGATGGGCGGGATGGCGAACCCCAGCAGCAGCACGAAGCCTGCAGCGAAACCCTGCAGCACGGGCAGCGGCCCCGGGAGGGGCAGTGCAACGCCGACCAGCGGCTGCAGCAACCGCGCGAGCACTGCCTGACCCGCCGCGCCGAGCGCACAGCCGGCCACACTCGCCGCCAGCCCGAGCAGCACGAACTGCTGCACGTGCAGGCGCACGATCAGCGACTGGCTCGCGCCCAGGCAGCGCATTACCGCCACGCCATCCAGATGTCGGCGCAGATAGCGCCGCGCCGCCAGGGCCACCGCTACTGCCGCGAGGAGCACGGAGAGCAGCGCCGACAAACCCAGAAACTTCTCGGCCCGCTCCAGCGCCGAGCGCACCTCGGGACGCGCCTCGCGCACGTCCTCGACGCGCTGGCCTGGACCGGTGCGGGCAGCAGCAAATTCCCGGAAAGCCTGCACGGCGGACGGATCGCCCGCCACGCCCAGCCTGTACCGCACGCGGCTGCCGAGCGTGATCAGGCCGGTGGACGGCAGGTCGGCCAGATTCATGACGAGCCGCGGACCGAGGTTGAGGAAGCCGACGCTGGTCTCGGGGTCCTCGATCACCTCGGCTGCGATGCGAAAGCTGCGCTCGCCCACACCGATGCTGTCGCCGATTCCCACACCCATCCGCCCCAGCAGCCTGTCGTCGACCCACACCGTGCCGGGCGCCGGGATATCCTCCGGTCTGGCCGCCGGCCCAGCCTGCGTCTCACGCACCGAGATGCGCCCCTTGAGCGGATACCCCGGCGCGGCCGCCCTGATCTCGGTGAGCACCGCCGAATCTGCATGCATGGTCATGCTGGGGAAGCGCACGGTATCGACGCTGCGCAGCTTCAGGCGCGCGGCCTCCGTGCGCAGGGCCGCGTCCAGCGGCCGATCGGACACCACCACCAGGTCCGCGCCCAAGAGCTGGCTCGCCTCCTGCCCCAAGGCCTGCTTTACGCGGTCGGCGAAGAACGCGACGGTGGTCAGGCTCGCCACCGCGATCACCAGCCCCACAGCCAGAACGCGCAGCTCGCCTGCGCGCCAATCGCGGGCCAGCAGCCGCCAGGACAGGGCAGCCGCACGCAGCCAGGACAGCTCGGCGCCGCTGGTCGGGGCGCGCGCTACCGACCCCGCGGGCAGTGCCTGCTCAGCCGCGCTCAATGGACCAACCTTCCGCCGTCGAGCCGCAGCCGCCGCGCACAACGCGCTGCGAGCTTCTCGTCGTGGGTCACCAGCAGAAGCGTGGTGCGGTGTTCGCGGTTGAGGTCGAACATCAGGGCGATGATCTCTTCACCGGTGGCGGAGTCGAGGTTGCCGGTGGGCTCATCGGCGAACAGGAGTCGGGGCGGGCCGGCAAAGGCGCGTGCGATAGCCACGCGCTGCTGCTCCCCGCCGGAGAGCTGGCGCGGATAGTGGTCGAGCCGTTCCTTGAGCCCCACCCGGGAAAGCAGGGCAGTGGCCGCCTCGCGCGCATCAGCCGCACCGGCCAGCTCCATGGGCAGCATCACATTCTCCAGCGCGGTCAGGGCTGGCAGCAGCTGGAAGGACTGGAAGACGAAGCCGACCAGGCGCCGGCGCAGCCGCGCGCGCCCATCCTCGTCGAGCTCCGTGAGATCCACCCCGTCGATGTGCACGCGGCCCGCGCTGGGCAGGTCCAGCCCCGCGAGCAGCCCCAGCAACGTTGTCTTGCCGGAGCCCGAGGCGCCCACGATCGCCACCGCTTCTCCCGCGCCGACCTCCAGGCTGACGTCCTCCAGGATCGTGAGGCGGCTGCGGCCAGTATCCACTTGCTTGGTCAGACCCGCCGCCCGCACAATTGCCTGCGTGCTGTCATTCATCCGCTGGATCCTTCTGCTCGGTTTGCTTGCGGCTGCCCCGCTCAGGGCGCAGCAGCCGGTGATTCTCGTTTTCGGCGACAGCCTCGCGGCCGGCTACGGGCTGCCCCAGGGCCGCGGCTGGGTAGACCTCCTGCACGACAAACTCGCAGCCGAAAAGCTCGATTACCGCGTGGTCAATGCGAGCATCAGCGGCGAGACGACGGTAGGTGGCCGCAACCGGCTCCCCGCAGCCCTCGAGCAACATCGGCCGCGCGTTGTGCTCTTGGAGCTGGGCTCCAACGACGGCCTGCGCGGCCAGCCGCTGAACCTGATGCGTGACAATCTCGTTGCGATGGTGCAGGCGAGCCGTTCCGCGGGTGCGCACGTCCTGATCATCGGTATGCGCATCCCGCCCAACTACGGCCCGAAGTACACCCGCGAGTTCCACGCCACCTTCGAGGACGTCGCGCGCAGCCAGCGCACCGCGCTGGTGCCCTTCCTCCTGGACGGCTTTGCCGACCAGCGCGAGCTATTCCAGTCGGACGGCATCCATCCCGACGAGAAGGCCCAGCCGCTGATTCTGGAGACCGTGTGGAAGGGGTTACGGCCGCTCCTTGGGCAGCGCCTGCCGCAGTAGGTGGGGGAACTATGTTAATCTTCAAGCCTTTCCCGCTGTCCACGCCCTGGTGAGCCAGACGCCTTCTCCCGCCCGGGACCGGGCGACCGTCGCGCAGCTGCCCGAGTTCGACGACATCATAGATGCGCGCACGCCCTCGGAGTTCGCGCTCGATCACATCCCGGGGGCCTGCAACCTGCCGGTCCTGTCGGACGACGAGCGCGCCCGCGTCGGTACTCTCTACAAGCAGGTTTCCCCCTTCAGCGCCAAGAAGCTGGGGGCAGCCCTGGTCGCGGCCAATGTTTCCCGCCATCTCGCGAATAACCTGCTCGACCGGCCCAAGAGCTGGCGGCCCCTGGTGTACTGCTGGCGTGGAGGCAAGCGCAGCGGCGCGTTCACTCATGTGCTGCGCGAGATCGGCTGGGACGCGCATGCGCTGGAGGGCGGCTACAAGGCGTTCCGCCGCGCGGTAGTCGCCGAGTTGCCGGCGCTCGCCTCCCGCTTCCGCTGGCGCGTGCTGTGCGGCCTCACGGGCTCCGGCAAGAGCCGGTTGCTCACCACGCTGGAGCGCCTCGGCGCGCAGGCCCTGGATCTCGAGCAGCTCGCCGCTCATCGGGGCTCGGTGCTGGGCAACCTCCCCGATGAACCGCAACCCACCCAGAAGCTGTTCGAGAGCCTGCTGTGGGACCGGCTGCGGCGCCTCGACCCGGCTCGGCCAGTCTATGTCGAATCGGAAAGCAAGAAGATCGGGGTGCTGCAGGTACCGCAGGAGGTGCTCGACTCGATGTGGAGCAGCCAGTGCGTGCAGGTGATCGTCGACCGGGCCACGCGCGTGCGTCTGCTCAAGGACGAGTACGCGCACTTCCTGGCCGACCCCGTCTCCCTGGGCCGCCAGCTCGACTGCCTCGTGCAGTTGCATGGCCACGCGACCATCGAGCGCTGGAAGAAGATGGCGAATGCGGGCGCTTGGGACGCGCTGGTGGCCGACCTCCTGGAGCGCCACTACGATCCCGCCTACATCCGCTCCATCCTCTCGCACTATCCTGCGTTGCCCAAGGCGCAGCGCGTAACGGTCGACTCTCCCGACGAGCAATCCTTCGTGGCGGCCGCCCGCACCGTGCTGGAAGACAACCTGGAGGCGGTGACATGAGTCTGCTCGGCTTCTGGCTCGTGCTCGTCGGCGTCCCGCGCGTTCTCTGCGCCTCTGCGTTGAGGTGTTGAGGTAATGAACCTGGCACTCAAGGTGGACGTCGACACCTACCGCGGCACACGCCACGGCGTACCCGCGCTGGTCGAGCTGCTCAAGCAGTACGAAGCGGGCGCCACGTTCCTGTTCAACCTCGGCCCGGATCACACCGGGCGGGCGATCAAGCGCATGTTCCGCCCGGGCTTCTTCCGCAAGGTCCGCCCTACGTCAGCGGTCTCGCACTACGGCCTCGTTGCCCTGATGTACGGCACCCTCCTGCCAGGGCCCGACATCGGCTCGCGTTGCGCGGACATCCTCCGCGCGGTGCGCGACGCCGGCTTCGAGGTGGGCATCCATGGCTGGGACCGCGTCAAGTGGCAGAACGGTGTGGCCGGCGCCGATGCAGCGTGGACCCGCCACCAGATGGAACTGGCGATCCAGCGCTTCCAAGCGATCTTCGGCACTGAGCCGCGGGTGCACGGCGCGGCCGGCTGGCAGATGAACCGCCATGCCTATCGCCTGACGCAAATGCTGGGGTTCGGCTATTGCTCCGACACGCGCGGCAGCCAGCCCTTCATCCCGATCTACCAGGCCGAGATCGTCGCCTGCCCCCAGCTCCCCACCACCCTGCCCACTCTGGACGAGCTGATCGGTGTGGACAGGATCGACGCCCACAGCGTGGTGGACCATCTGCTGCAACTCACCCGCGATCCGCCTGCCACCGGCCACGTCTACACGCTGCACGCCGAGCTGGAGGGCATGAAGCTCAAGCCGGTATTCGAGCGGCTCCTGCAGGGCTGGCGCGAGCAGGGCTACAAGCTCCTCTCCCTGGGGGACTACTTCGACGCGTTGCCGGACAAGAATCTGCCGCGCCATGAGGTGGCAACCGGCGAGGTGCCCGGCCGTTCGGGGCAACTGTCGCTGCAGGGCGCGCACTTCCTGGCCTCGAGCCGGGCGTGAGTTTATCGCGAGTTACAAATGGACGAGAACATGGTGGAGAACCTGACCGTACCCGAGTTCGAGGCACAAGCGACCGGCGGCAAGACCTTTCGCCTTTCCGGGGCGCGCGGCAAGCCGCTGGTGCTGTACTTCTACCCCAAAGACAACACACCAGGCTGCACCGACGAGGGCGTGCAGTTCCGTGACCTCTACGGCGAGTTCCAGAGGCTTGGCTGCAGCGTCTATGGCGTGTCGCGGGACAGCATCAAGTCGCACGAAGGCTTCAAAGCCAAGATGAGCTTCCCCTTCGAGCTGCTGTCGGATCCGGACGAGCAGCTGTGCCAGATGTTCGGCGTCATGAAGATGAAGAACATGTACGGCAAGCAGGTACGCGGCATCGAGCGCAGCACCTTCGTCATCGACGCAACCGGCAGGGTCCGCAAAGAGTGGCGCGGCGTCAGGGTGCCGGGACATGCGCAGGAGGTGCTGGAATTCGTTCGGTCCCTGTGACGGCTGTGCATCACTGCCGTCTTTCCTCATCCCACCGGGGCACGAGGCGCGAAGGGCGAGGCACGAGTATGGCCGCGCTGGCGCGAGGTTCTCGTGCCTCGAACCTCGCGCCTCACACCTGATCCTCTATGGCCCACCGCAAACCCGCCCCGGTCACCCGCCTGCACCCCGACACCAAGCTCTTCGTGCTGGACACCAACGTGCTCATGCACGATCCCACCAGCCTGTTCCGCTTCCAGGAGCACGACATCTTTCTCCCCATGGCGACCGTGGAGGAGCTGGACGCCAACAAGAAGGGCATGTCCGAGGTAGCGCGCAATGCGCGCCAGGTGAGCCGCTTCCTCGACGGGCTGCTCAACCAGAGTGAAGCCGACATCGACGAGGGCATCCCGCTCGGCGCACAGGGCGACAAGCAGGCCACCGGCCGCCTGTTCCTGCAGACCCAGGCGATCAACGGCGAGCTGCCGCCCACGCTGGCAAGCGGCAAGGCGGACAATCAGATTCTCGCCGTGGTGCGGCATCTGCACGAGAGCCATCCGCGGCGCCAGGTGATCCTGGTGTCCAAGGACATCAACATGCGCATCAAGGCGCGTGCCCTGGCGCTGTCCGCCGAGGACTACTTCAACGACAAAGTGCTGGAGGACACCGATCTCCTCTACACTGGCGTGCGCGAGCTGCCCGCGGACTTCTGGGACACCCACGGCAAGGAGATGGAGTCCTGGCAGCAGGCCGGCCGCACCTTCTACCGCGTGCACGGACCCCTGGTCCCCAGCCTGCTGGTCAACGAGTTCGTCTACCTCGAAACCGACAGCCCGCTGTTCGCCCAGGTCAAGGAGATCTCGGGAAAGACGGCGATCCTGCACACGCTGGTCGACCACTCCCACCAGCGCAACAACGTGTGGGGCATCACGGCGCGCAACCGCGAGCAGAACTTCGCGCTGAACCTGCTGATGAACCCCGAGGTCGACTTCGTCACCCTGCTGGGGCAGGCGGGCACCGGCAAGACGCTGCTCACGCTAGCCTCGGGGCTCATGCAAACGCTGGAGGACAAGCTCTACTCGGAGATCATCATGACCCGGGTGACGGTGCCGGTTGGCGAGGACATCGGCTTTCTGCCCGGCACCGAGGAGGAGAAGATGACGCCGTGGATGGGCGCGCTAGAGGACAACCTCGACGTTCTCAACAAGACCGACGACGACGCCGGCGAGTGGGGCCGCGCCGCCACCCGCGATCTCATCCGCTCGCGCATCAAAGTGAAGTCGCTCAATTTCATGCGCGGGCGCACCTTCATTAACAAGTTCCTCATCATCGACGAGGCGCAGAACCTCACGCCCAAGCAGATGAAGACAATGGTCACCCGCGCCGGGCCCGGGACCAAGGTCGTGTGCCTGGGCAACATCGCGCAGATCGACACGCCTTACCTCACCGAGGGCAGCTCGGGCCTGACCTATGTGGTGGATCGGTTCAAGGGCTGGAGCCACAGCGGCCACGTCACGCTCACGCGCGGCGAGCGCTCGCGGCTGGCGGATCATGCAGCCGAGATACTCTAGGATCTACCCCTTAACCTGAACCTCAGAGGCGCAGAGACGCAGAGGGCGCGCAGAGGAAATCGGCAGGCTTCAGCTCGGGATGCTGTTGAGATAGGCTCTTGACACGAACTCGCGGCTGGTTCACGTCTTCTACTCGGCGTTTCTCTGCGCCTCCGCGATTCAGCTCTACGGGATAGGAGCTTTACGCCTTAACAGGAGGTGGCCAATGCCGTACGCGGATTCCAACGGCGTCAAGCTGTACTACGAAGAGGCCGGCACGGGCACGCCAGTCATCTTCGTCCACGAGTTCGCCGGCGACTACCGCAGCTGGGAGCCACAGGTGCGCTTCTTCTCGCGCCGCTACCGGTGCATCGTCTACAACGCCCGTGGCTATCCGCCTTCCGGCGTGCCGCGCGAGGCAGACGCTTACAGCCAGTCGCACGCTGTGGACGACGTCGCTGCGGTGCTGCGCCATCTGCGGATCGAGCGCGTGCATGTGTGTGGGCTGTCCATGGGTGGATACGCCACGCTGCACTTCGGAATCCGCTATCCACACATGGCGCTGTCGCTGGCCATCTGCGGTGCGGGGCACGGTTCCGATCCGGGCACGCGCCAGCAGTTCCTCCGCGACTCGGCCGAGCTCGCCGACCGCCTGGAGAAGCTCGGCATGAACGAGGCGATCCGGAACTATTCAGCCAGCGCGTATCGGGCGCCGTATCTGCGGAAGGATCCGCGCGGGTTCGAGGAGTTCCGACGCCAGTTCGCCGAGCACTCGAACATCGGCTCGGCGCTTACCATGCGCGGGTATCAGCTGCGGCGGCCGACGATCTACGATCTGGAGGCCGACATCGCCCGGGTTGCCGTGCCCGCGCTGATCGTGGTGGGAGACGAAGATGCTCCCTGTTTGGAGCCGGCGTTATTCCTAAAGCACCGCATGCGCTCGGCCGGGCTGGTGGTCCTTCCCAACAGCGGCCACTCCATCAACCTGGAGGAGCCCGATCTGTTCAACCGCGCGCTGCTCGACTTCTGGACCGCAGCGCAGACCGGAACATGGCCGGTCCGGGAGACGGCGTAGCCTGGCGCCCGGTCAGCGCGGCACCGCCGCGCGATCCAGGCACTGACCGACCTCGACGCGGAACTGCTTCATCCACTGCTTCTCGCCGAGCATCTTGGCCAGGCGCAGCCGCTCGTAGTCGTCCGAAATCTCGGCGTAGCTGCGGTAGCCCATGCGCCGGACGGCTCCCTCCACCATCAGCAGCGACTCGTCGATGCGCTGCTTGTCCTGCGCATTTGCGGCCTGCATATCGTAGGGTACAACGCAGTTCAGGTAATGGGACTCGGCCACGCCGTCGCGCGGATGGTAGTCGTGCGCCAGCGCGAGCAGCGTCTGCGCTTGCTCCGCGGTGAGGTTGGTGAACTTTGCCGCCGGCGCGGCCATCGACTGCGCAGCCGCGAGCAGCGCAACAGCCATCAGCGCCCGTGCCGTCGAACGCTGCAGCGCGGAGCGCGACCTGCAGCCGGACCTCTGCGCGCCACGGATCAGGAAGAACTTCGCGACGCCTTCGCGCCTTTGCGTCTTTGCGGTCATCGTAGCTTCAGTAGCGTGTCGGATCGGCGAGGTTCTCGAAGCGCGTGTGCTCTCCCAGGAAAGCGAGGCGAACGGTGCCGATCGGCCCGTTGCGCTGCTTGCCGATGATGACCTCGGCGATGCCCTTGTCCGCACTCTCCGGATTGTAGACTTCGTCGCGATAGATGAACAGGATCAGATCTGCGTCCTGCTCGATGGCGCCCGATTCGCGTAGGTCCGACATCACCGGACGCTTGTTGGGCCGCTGCTCCAGACTGCGATTGAGCTGCGACAAAGCGATCACTGGACAGTTGAGCTCTTTCGCTAACCCCTTCATGGAGCGCGAGATCTCCGACAGCTCGGTGGCGCGGTTCTCGCCCTCGCTGGACGAGGACATCAGCTGAAGGTAGTCCACCACGATCAGGCCAAGCTGCTTGTATTGCCGGTGCAGCCGGCGCGCGCGGGCGCGGAGCTCGAGCGGGTTCAGCGCCGCCGTCTCGTCGATGTGCATTGGCGCATCGTTCAGCTTGCCCACCGCCTCGGTCAACCGCTGCCAGTCCTGATCCTGCAGGCGGCCGGTGCGCAGCCTGTGCTGGTCGAGCCTGCCGACGGAGCCGAGCATGCGCATGACCAGCTGGGTGCTCGCCATCTCCATGCTGAAGATGCCTACCGGCAACCCGCTGTCCAGCGCGACATGCTCGGCGATGTTCATAGCGAGCGAAGTCTTGCCCATGCTCGGCCGGCCGGCCACGATCACCAGATCGCCTGGCTGCAGGCCCGAGGTCATGCGATCGAGATCCACGAAGCCGGTGGGCACGCCGGTAACCTCGTTCGGGTTGTCGCGGTTGTAGAGCATGTCGATGCGCTCGACCACCTGGGTGAGCAGCGGCGGCATGTCCTGGAAGCCCTGCTGGCCGCGTGCGCCCTGCTCGGCGATCTCGAACACTTTGGACTCCGCCTCGTCGAGCAGCTGAGTGGCATCGCGTCCCATCGGGTTGTATGCGGAGTCGGCGATGCCGGTAGCCACCCCGGCCAGCTTGCGCAGGATGGCACGGTCGCGGACGATCTCGGCGTAGCGGCGGATGTTGGCCGCAGAAGGCGTGTTGGTGGCCAGCGCGCTCAGGTAGGCCATTCCGCCGACGGCCTGCAGCTCCTTCGTGCTCTCCAGGCTCTCGGCGACGGTGATGACGTCGGCGGGACGGCTGTTGCCGATCAGCTTCGAGATGTGGCGGTAGATCGAGCGGTGATCGCCGCGATAGAAGTCGCCCTCGGCGATCAGATCGGCCACGCGGTCCCAGGCCGTGTTGTCGAGCAGCAGCCCACCCAGGACGGACTGCTCTGCCTCCACCGAGTGTGGAGGCAGCTTCAGGAGCTCGACCTGGCTGTCCTGGACGATCGGGGAGACAGATTGGGCCATGCCCGTCAGTGGAGAAGCCAGAGGCGAGAGGCGAGAGGCAGGCGCGATGTGCTCATTGTTCGCCGCATTCTACGCCCACACGAAAAGCGAAGGGGCCGACATCCAGCCGGCCCCTTTCCGACACCGGTGGCCAGGCCTACTGCTCGGCGAGCACCGACACCTTGATGGTGGCCTTGGCGTCCGTGTGCAGGTCCAGCACAATGTCATAGTCGCCGACATGCTTGAGCGGACCCTGCGGCAGGCGCACGAGCGCCTTGGGCACGTCGAAGCCCTGGGCTTTTAGCGCCTCGGAGATGTCGAAGTTGGTGACCGACCCGAACAGGCGGCCGTCCACGCCGGCTTTTTGAGTGATCTGAAGCGTCAGGCCCTCGAGCTTGCTGGCATGTTCCTGCGCGGCGGTCAGCACGTCAGCCTGGGCCTTCTCCAGTTCGGCACGCCGCTGTTCGAACTCCGCGACGTTGGCGGTCGTGGCGCGCTTGGCCTTGCCCTTGGGGATGAGATAGTTGCGGGCGAAGCCGTCTTTCACTTTGACGATGTCGCCCAACTGCCCGAGATTGGTGACTTTCTCGAGGAGGATGATCTGCATGGCCGCCTCCGTCAGTGGATGTCGGTGTAGGGCAGCAGCGCGAGAAAGCGCGCGCGCTTCACAGCGACGGACAGCTGGCGCTGGTAGTGGGCCTTGGTGCCCGTGATGCGCGCTGGGATGATCCTGCCGTTTTCGTTGATGAAGTCCTTGAGCAGCTCGACGTCCTTGTAGTCGATCTCCTTGATCTTCTCGGCCGTGAAGCGGCAAAACTTGCGCCGCTTGAACAACGGGCGGAAGCTGCGGTCGTCCTTCTTCTTGTCCTTCGGTTTACCTCTGCCACGAAATGCCATGGTGTGTTCCTCAGTCGATCTCGAATTCGTTCACGTGCAGCACGACGCGTCTGCTGCGGCGGCTGCGGTTGGCCAGGAAGCCTCGCGCCGTTACTCGCTGCCCGGGCCGGACGGCATCCAGTTTCATTGCCACCTCGCCGATCGCCAGCAGCTCCACCTCCAGCTCCACCTGCCTCGGCACTCCGCCTTCGCTCTGCCGGGACCGATGGGTCAGCTCGAGTGCCAGGATCGGGACGCCGCCGGGACTGTAGCGCAGCGGCTCGCGCACCGCTACCTCACCACTCATCTGCACCATATTGGCCTGGATCCGCTCGGCTTCGAGCGGGTTGGCCGCATCAGCCGGGAGGGGCTGATCGCGCGCCACGCTGGCCGCTTACCACCTACGCGGCTGCGCCGGGCTGCGCCGCAGGCTGCTCGGGCCGCTCCCGGTCCCGCTCGCCTGCTGGCCTGGGCTTCTCCTGGCGCATCATCGGCGAGGGCTCGGTGACGGCGTCATCGCGCTGCACCACAAGATGGCGCAGGACGGCGTCGTTGAAGCGAAAGGCATGCTCCATCTCGCCAAGCGCCTCTTTGTCGCACTCGACGTTCATCAGCACGTAGTGCGCCTTGTGGATTTTCTGGATCGGAAAGGCAAGCTGGCGCCGGCCCCAGTCCTCCAGCCGGTGGATCCGGCCGTTGCGGCCGGTAACCATCCCCTTGTAGCGCTCGATCATCGCGGGCACCTGCTCGCTCTGATCGGGATGGACGATGAAAACGATCTCGTAATGTCGCATCGAATCTCCTTGTGGGATAAGCCCCCCGTTTGCGTGACGATGGAGCAAGGAACCCGCGCTCACAAGTGCGGCCCGAAACGAGTCGGGCGAAGCGCGGAAGGCCGGGATTATACGGACTTCGGCCGAAACATCAATCGGCTGGGTTTACCCGCTTTAGGCTTTAGGTCAGACAGATGAGCCCGCTTCTGATGTGCTGGCTCAGGCTGGCTGCGTTGGCCAGGCCGTAGACGCCGAAACCCAGCACCAGGCCCCCAGCCGCTACGCGTACCGGGCGGGCGCGGGCCACCCCGGAAACCCTGCGCCAGGCAAGGCCGGCAAACAGCACGTTGGGCAGAGTGCCCAATCCGAAGGCCAGCATGATCGCCGCGCCGTTCAGTGGGTCTCCGGCCAACACGGCGGTCAGCAGGATTCCGTACACCAACCCGCACGGCAGCCAGCCCCACAACACCCCCAGGGCCAGGGCCCGAGGCAGGGTATCAGCCGGCAGGAGCCCCCGCGTCAGCGGCTGGATCAGCTTCCACAGGCGGACGCCAATGCGCTCCAGGCCTGCTGCCACACCCGACACCCCGGCAAGGTACAGGCCCAGCAGCACCAGCATGAGATTGGCCAGGACATACAGGGCGATCTGGACCGGCAGAACGCCGTCGAGCAACAGACCGAGGCTGCCCACTGTCCCGGCCAGAGCCCCCGCCACCCCGTAGGAGGCGATCCGCCCGAGGTTGTAGCTCAGGTGCAACGGCCACCGCTCACGCCCCGTCTGGCCGGAGAGCGCCGCGACGATGCCGCCGCACATACCAGCGCAGTGCACCCCGCCCAGCAGGCCCGTCAGGAAAACCGCTCCAAAGATCGCTACTGACATCGCAACGCGTTGATGCTCCTGGACCGCCGAGGCGCAGAGCCACAGAGTTGCGCAGAACTCCTAAGCCATCCCTCCCGCAGCCTGGGGATTGCGCAAGGAGGCAGTGTACTCTCGTTGCGTCCGAGCATGTCTCACGACGTCCTCTGCTCAGCTGCGCGCCTCTGCGCCTCTGCGGTTCAAAAACAGGGGCGGGTCAAACGACCTTGGAGTAGCGAGCGCGCTCGCGCCCCTCGCGCAGGTAACGGTCGAACACCATGCAGATGTTGCGGATGAAGAAGCGGCCGAGCGGTGTGACCGTGAGCCAGTGGCGGTCAAGCGTCAGCATGCCGGCTTCGCGCAATGGAGCCAGGTCTTCGATCTCCCGTGCGAAGCACTTGCGGAAATCGATCAGGTGCGCCACTTCCAGCGACTCGATGGGGACCTCGAAGTGGCACATCAGGCACTGGATCAGCGCGCGGCGCAGCAGGTCGTCGGCAGTCAGCTCGATGCCGCGCATCACCGGCAAAGTGCCATGGTCGAGACGATCGTAGTATTCGTCCAGGGTCTTGACGTTCTGGCTGTAGGTGGGCCCGACCTGCCCGATCGCCGAGATGCCAAAGCCCAGCAGATCGGTCTCCGCGTGGGTCGAATATCCCTGGAAGTTGCGGTGCAGCCGGCCCTGCCGTTGCGCAACCGTCAGGTCGTCCTCCGGCTTGGCGAAGTGGTCCATGCCGATGTAGGTATAACCGGCATCCACCAGGCGCTTGATCGCCAGAGACAGCAGCTGCAGCTTGGCGTCGGGTGTCGGCAGGTCCGCCTCGGCGATGCGGCGCTGGGGCTTGAACACCGCCGGCAGGTGCGCATAGTTGTACAGCGCAATGCGCTCCGGCCCTGCATCGATCACCCGCTCGAGGGTGCGGTTGAAGCCGATGACGTTCTGCTTGGGCAGCCCGTAGATCAAATCCACATTGACCGAGCGGAACCCGGCAACCCGCGCTGCTTCGATGACTGCGCGCGTCTGCTCCTCGCTCTGGATACGGTTTACTGCCTGCTGCACCTGCGGGTCGAAGTCCTGCACGCCGAGGCTGATGCGGTTGAACCCCAGCTCGGCGAGTAACCCAATGGTGTCGCTTCCCACCGTGCGGGGATCCACTTCGATGGAGTACTCGCCGCGCGGATCCAGACGGAAGCTGTCGCGGATCGCCGTCACCAGCGCGGTCATCTCCTCCCGGTTGAGGAAGTTCGGGGTGCCCCCTCCCCAATGCATCTGCACCACGTGCCGTGCGCTGCCCAGCAGCTCGGCTACCAGCGCCATCTCGCGCTGCACATAGCCTACATAGCGGGCGGAGCGCCCATGATCCTTGGTGATCACCTTGTTGCAGGCGCAGTAGTAGCAGATGCTTTCGCAAAAAGGCACATGAACATATAATGATAGCGGGCGTGGCTGTCCGGCCAGCACGCGTTTGCGCAGCCACGTCCCGTAGCTCTCGGCATTGAAAGCTTCCACGAAGCGATCCGCCGTGGGGTAGGATGTGTAGCGCGGCCCGCTCACATCGAAGCGCCTAAGCAACTCGACAGAGACGAGCGGGCTGGTGGGGCTGCCTTGCATGGTTCGTTGCGCCTTTCGAGGTAGCGTCTACTCTGCCACCGCAGTCCTCGTGGCGGTTGATATGGATCAAAGGGTCAGCCAGAGCCAATCTCTGGGGAGAGCCAACATGGCGGTCAATTCCATCGTCCCCGAGGTCAGTCTTTCGCGCTTGAAAACAGCGTGCTCGTCGTGCAGCCTGCGCGAGCTGTGCCTGCCAGTGGGCCTGAGCAAGCCGGACATGGCCAAGCTGGACGACCTGGTGTTCGTCCGGCGCACGGTCAGACGGGGGGACTACCTGTTTCGGGCCGGCGACAAGTTCGACTCCCTGTATGCGGCGCGCACCGGGTTCTTCAAGACCAAGCTGCTGCTCGAGGACGGGCGCGAGCAGGTGACGGGGTTCCATATGGCAGGCGAGCTGATGGGGCTGGACGGGATCGGGCCGGAACGGCACACCTGCGACGCCGTAGCACTGGAGGACAGCGACGTCTGCGTCATCCCGTTCGATCGCCTGGAAAACCTCAGCCGCGAGATGGAAGCGCTTCAGCACCACTTCCACAAGGTCATGAGCCGCGAGATCGTGCGGGAGCACGGCGTGATGATGCTGCTGGGAAGCATGCGCGCGGAGGAGCGGCTGGCCGCGTTTCTGCTCAACCTGTCGCAGCGCCTGAGCATGCGCGGGTACTCGGCGCAGGAGTTCAATCTGCGCATGACGCGCGAAGAGATCGGCAGCTACCTCGGCCTGAAGCTGGAAACCGTCAGCCGGGTGTTCTCCAGGTTCCAGGAAGAGGGCCTGATCGCCGTTCAGCAGAAGAACATTCGCATCCTCAACACCACCGGCCTGCGCGAGATCGTCGGCCGCAGCACCTCCTGATGGGTCCGGTCGGTTCTGCGCGCTGACGAGGCGTCTTCGGCCTGCAGCACGAAACGGTGAGCCGTGGCTTGTCGCGGCTCGCCGACCAGGGCCTGATCGCCGTGCAGACCCGATGCGTGCGCATTCTGGACCACCGCAGGCTGCACCAGCTAGCCGAAGGGGGCGACACGCCCCCGGATAGACCCGAGCACGCGTCGGTCGGCCGGAGGAGCCCCGTTACGCCGCCTGCGGCACGCCGAGCTTCCTCAGGAAGGTCTCCATCAGGCACCACTGGGTGAACCCGCTCTGCAGCAGATTGGCCCCGACGAAGGCGGTGAACAGCAACCAGTACTTGCTCACGAACAGCGGGCTTTCGGGCACGCCCAGCGCCAGCGAGAGCAGGATGAAGCTGCCGGCGACGATGTGGATCAGGCGGTCGGTGGTCATGGTGTAGATCTCCTTGGCAATAGCTATCGCGGGATTTATCGCGATTGATGCCCGAAGACTACAGGCAGCGAGTCGCGCGCTCAGTGACTCAGGTCACGAAAGCAGGGCTGGCAGACTGTCGAAGAAGCCGCCGCTCTGGAATCGGCTGCGGGCCTGTCCACTCACCCGACCACTGTGTGTTTCGTCCCACGCCTTCTGTCCTTCCTCCCACGTCGCCCCCCTTCCTCCTTGCTCCCTCGTCCTTAGCCCTTCGTCCCTAGCCTGGATATTTCATCAGGACGCGGATTTCTGGGTCGTTCTGGGCGAGCCAGGTCGGGCTCGACCGTCGTAGCCAATAGATCATTCTATTGGCAAGACGGGCATGCCCGAGATGGCCGTCCAGAACGAGCCGGAAACCGCGTAACCCCGAAGCCAAAGTGTCCTGCGCAGCAATCATTTCGAAAGCGTTTGCTGGTGTGCATCTGCAAGCAATACGGGGGTGGCCTGGTGAAATATCCGGGCTAGTCCTTCGCCTTCGACAGCGCCGTGTAGTACAACACCGGGATGACCACCAGCGTCAGCAGGGTGGAGACCAGGATGCCGAAGATCAGCGACACCGCCAGCCCGTTGAAGATCGGGTCGTCCAGGATGAACAGCGCGCCGAGCATGGCCGCCAGGCCGGTCAGAACGATCGGCTTGGCGCGCGCCGCGGCCGCATGGATCACCGCATCCTGCAGGGGGACGCCGCCTGCCACTTCGTGGTTGACGAAATCCACCAGCAGGATGGAGTTGCGCACGATGATCCCCGCCAGGGCGATCATGCCGATCATGGAGGTGGCGGTGAACTGGGCGCCGAGTAGCGCGTGGCCGGGCATCACACCGATGATCGTCAGCGGGATCGGGGCCATGATGATGAGCGGTGTCAGATAGCTGCCGAACTGCGCTACGACCAGCAGGTAGATCAGAACCAGGCCCACGGCATAGGCGATCCCCATGTCGCGGAAGGTCTCGTAGGTCACCTTCCACTCGCCGTCCCACTTCAGGGTGTACTGGCGGTAGCGGTCCTCGGGCTGGTGGACGAAGTACTCGCCAAGCACCCCGCCTTCGGCCAGGCTCATGCCGTTGACCTGCGGGCGGATCGCGAACATCCCGTACAGCGGACTGTCCAGGCGGCCGGCCATGTCGCCCATCACATACACCACCGGCAGCAGGTCTTTGTGGTGAACGGTGCGCTCGCGGTCGCTCGTTACGACTTGCACCAGCTCGGATAGCGGCACGAGATCACCATCGTCAGCACGCACCGTGAGCTTGAGGAGCTGGTCGATGCTGCTCTGCCGCTCGGGCGGCAGGGTCAGGCGCACTGGAATCTCGTACTTGGCCTCGCCGCTGTGGATCGGCGTCACGTACTCCCCGGACAATCCCATGCGCATGGTTTCCACGATGTCCTTCTGCGCGACACCGGCGAGCGCCGCCTTGCCCTGAAGCACGCGCAGCACCAGCCGCGGCGAGCGGGCATCAACGGTGTCGTGGATGCCGACGATGTCCGCAGTCGCGGCGAACTTCGCGCGCACCTGCTTGGCGACGTTCATCTGCCCTTCGTAGTCCGGACCATAGATTTCAGCCACGATGGGCGAGAGCACCGGCGGGCCGGGCGGGACTTCGACGATCATCGCATCGGCGTTGTAGCGGCGGCCGATCTCCTCGATCGCCGGGCGCACCGCCTGGGCGATCTCATGGCTCTGGCGGCTGCGCTGGTGCTTGTCGACCAGGTTGACCTGGATGTCGCCCAGCTCGGCGCTTTCCCGCAGGTAGTATTGGCGCACCAGTCCGTTGAAGTTGATCGGGCTGGCCGTCCCCGCGTACGCCTGATAGTCGGTCACCTCGGGCACCGTCTGCAGCACGGCGCCTATCTCGCGCAGCGCGCTCGCCGTGCGCTCCAGCGGAGTACCCACCGGCATGTCGACCACCACCTGGAACTCCGACTTGTTGTCGAAGGGCAGCATCTTCAGCACCACGAGCCGCACCACCGCCAGAGACATGGCCGCCAGGATGGCGACCAAGATGCCGGCGAGCAGGATCCAGCGCGCCTTGCGTCCCCGCGCCCGATTCAGAAACGGCGTCAGCACGCGGGTGAAGAACTGCGCCAGCCGCGCGTCCAGCCTGGTCGGGCCGTGGTGCGCATGCGCCGCGCGCGCGGTGAGCTTGAGCGCGAGCCAGGGCGTGACCGTGAACGCCACCGCGAGAGAGATCAGCATGCCCATGCTCGCGTTGATCGGGATGGGGCTCATATAGGGACCCATCAGCCCCGTGACGAACGCCATCGGCAACAGGGCTGCGATCACGGTGAGCGTGGCCAGAATAGTGGGCCCACCCACTTCGTCCACTGCCGCCGGGATGATTTCGGAGAGGGGCGCATTGCTCATCTGCCGGCGCCGGTGGATGTTCTCCACCACCACGATGGCATCGTCCACCAGGATGCCGATGGAGAAGATCAGCGCGAACAGCGACACCCGGTTGAGCGTGAAGCCCCAGGCCCAGGACGCGAACAGCGTCGCAGCCAGCGTCAGCAGCACGGCCACGCCGACGATCAGCGCCTCGCGCCGGCCCAGGGCGACGAACACCAGCGCCACCACCGACAGCGTCGCGAAGATGAGCTTCTGGATGAGCTTGTTGGCCTTGTCGCCCGCGGTCTGGCCATAGTTGCGCGTCACCGTGACATTGACGCCCTCGGGAATCAGCACCCCCTGCATGAGCTGGACCGCGTCGATCACGCGCTGCGCCACGTCCACGGCATTCTCGCCCGGCTTCTTCGACACGGCGAGGGTCACCGCGGGATACTCGCCGGAGGCCGGGATCCCCTTGCTCGCCGCAGCCGGTCCGGCCCCGGTCCAGACGTAGCGCGACGGCTGGTCGGGGCCGTCCTCGATGCGCGCCACGTCCTGCATGTAGATCGGGCGGCCGCCGAACACGCCCACGACCAGCCGCTTGACGTCCGCGGCGCTCGACAGATAGGTGCCAGTTTCGACCAGGATCTCGCGGTTGTCCTTGACCAGCGCGCCCGAAGGCTGCGCCGCGTTGGACAGCTGCAGCGCCGTGCGGATGTCCTCGCCGGTGATGCGGTAGGCGTTCATCCGCTCGGGCTCCACGATCACCCGCAGCACGTGCCCTGGACCGCCGATGGTGTATACGTCGCGCGTACCGGGCACGCGCTTGAGCTCGACTTCCGCCGCATGGGCCACCCGCTCCAGCTCGAAGGCCCCGCGCCAGTTGTCCGCGGTCCACAAGGTGAGCGTGACGATGGGAACATCGTCGATACCCTTCGGCTTGATGATCGGCTCGCCCACACCCAGCTCGGGTGCGATCCAGTCGCGATGAGAGAAGATCGTGTCGTACAGCCGCACCAGCGCCTCCTCGTGCGCGACCCCCACCTTGAACTGGGCCGTGAGCACCGCCATGCCGGGCTTGGACACGGAGTAGACGTGGTCGATGCCGGCGATGCGCGAGACCACCTGCTCCGCCGGTGTGGCCACCATGCTCTCCACGTCCCGGATGGACGCGCCCGGAAACGGGATGAACACGTTGGCCATGGTCACGTTGATCTGCGGCTCCTCCTCCTTGGGCGTGATCAGCACGGCGAACAGGCCGAGCAGAAACAGCACCAGGGCCACCAGCGGCGTGAGCTGGGACTGCAGGAAGAAGTTGGCGGTGCGGCCGGAGATGCCCATCGTAGGAGCGTGAGGCGTGAGGCGTCAGGTGCGAGGTGTGAAAAGAGGACGGTGCTTGGCAGACTCGGGTTCTGGACAAAGAAAGGGCGCGCGTGCGCGCGCCCGGCTCGTTACCCCTCACGCCTCACCGGACGCGGCTACGCCGCGTCCTTCAGCTTCTTGATCCCGAGCGAATGCAGCACCAGCTTCTCATAGAGCGGCTCGGTGGTGCCCTTCTTCATCTTGCGGATGAAGTATTTCTCGAAGGCGACCTTGGCGAGGTGTACCCACTTGCCCTCGACGAAGTAATTGACGTTGCGCGGCGGGATCTGCGGCAGCGCCACGAAAGCCGCACCGGTGTCGCCGAAATCGGCCAGACACACGGCGTTCCAGGTCGCCTTGGCGGTCGGTTCCTTGCCGTCGATCTGGGCCCGGATGTTTTCGGCGGTAGCTTCGACCATCGACTCGATCATGTAGCCGGTCTTCGGTGCGCCGGTCGGCACCGGGGTCTGCTCCACCGGCGGGATGGCCACGCACACGCCCACCGAGTAGATGTTCTTGTACTTCGGGTTGCGCTGGTTCTGGTCGACGATGATGAAGCCGCGCGGATTGGTGAGCCCTTCGATCCCGAACACGGCGTCGATGCCCTTGAAGGCCGGCAGCATCATGGAGTACTTGAAGGGCAGCTCGTGAGTGCGTTTCTCCTTGCCCATCTCGTCGTATTCGGTCACGTGCATCTTGCCGGCCTCGATCTTGGTGACCTTGGCGTTGGTGATCCACTTGATGTGGCGATCGCGCATGGCCGACTCGAGGAGCCCCTTGCTATCCCCCACCCCGCCCAGGCCTAGATGTCCGATGTACGGCTCGGCGGTGACGTAAGTCATGGGCACCTTGTCGCGGATCTTGCGCTTGCGCAGGTCGGTGTCCATGATCATGGCGAACTCGTAGGCCGGGCCATAGCACGACGCCCCCTGCACCGCACCCACGACGATGGGACCGGGGTCCTTCACGAACTGCTCCCAGGCCTGCCCTGCCTTCACCGCATGGTCCACGTGGCAGACCGACTGGGTGTGTCCGTTGGGTCCCAGCCCCTCCACCTCGTCGAATGCGAGCTTGGGTCCGGTGGCGATGATCAGATAGTCGTAGTCGAGGGAGCGTCCGTCGTTCAACTCCAGGCGGTTGTCTTGCGGATGCACGCGCTTGACCCCGACCGGGATGAAGCCGATGTTCTTTTTCTCCAGGTAGGGCGCGATGGGAAAGGCGATGTCTTCGCGCGTGCGCCAGTTCACCGCCACCCAGGGATTGGATGGAACGAACTGGAAGTAGTCCACGTTCGACACCACTGTGATCTTGTCTTCCTTGCGTGCACGCTTGCGCATGTCGTAGGCCATGGGCATGCCTCCGATGCCCGCGCCCATGATGACGATGTGTGCCATAAGTCTGCCCTCCTCGATTGTCGGGTCGCTACTCATGAGCCCGGCGACTTCGCCGCCGGCCCCGCCATGCCCGCCTTGACGGGCTCCACTGCCACCTGCTCTCCTGGCGCAATGCCGGCCAGGACCTCGATCAACCCTGCGCCTGCCGGCTCACCCAGCCGGACCTGGCGGAAACTCGTTGCCCCCTGCGCATTGACCACATACACGCCGGTCACCTCGCTGCGGCGGAGCACCGCCTCGGCCGGAACTACCAGCTTCCTGGCGCGCCCGATGGCGAAGTGCGCACGCGCATAGACGCCGGGGTAGATGTCGCGCTCCGTGTTTTCCAGATCCAGCCGCACCCGCGTCGAGTGGGTGTGCGGGTCCGCCGTCGGGATGATGGTCATCTCCTTGACCTTGAACCACCGGTTCACCGACGGGACCTCGACGGTGGCGCGCGACAGGCTGCGGATCTCCGGAATCATCGACTGCGGGATCTCGGCGATCACGCGCATGTCGCCCGGCGCGAACATGGTAAGCATGGGCTTGCCGGGCGTCGCCATCTCCCCAGCTTCCACCTGCCGGACAGACACCACGCCGCTGATCGGCGCGACGACGGTCGTGTAGCCTTTGCTCACCGTGGCCTGTCCGGCCCCAGCTTCTGCAGCCTGGACCTGGGCTTCGGCAGCCTTGTAATCGGCCTCCGCCTGGTCGACCGCGGCCTGGCTCACGAACTTGCTCTCGAGCAGGCGCTTGGCGCGGTCCAGGTTGAGCCGGGCGTTCTGCAGATTGGCGCGCGCCTGCGCCACCTGCGCCTCGCTGCTGGCCAGCACCTGGGCGGCTTCACGCTGGTCGATGCGGGCCACCACCTGCCCGGCCTTGACCGAGTCGCCGACATCCACGCGCAGTTCCACGATGCGCCCCATCACCTGCGCCGAGATGGTCGACTGGCGCACCGCCTCGACCACGGCTTCGGTGGAATAGGTCGTATCCACGTCGCGGTACTCGACTCTGGTCACAGCCAACGGTTGCGCCGCTGAGACTGCCTGCGTCGCCGCCAGCAGGACCGCAGCGGCCATGCGTGCCAGCACAGTGGATTTCATCGTCGAACCTCCCGCGTTGCCTTCCGCCACGATACCGGCCGTAGGTGTGGGCCGGTTGACCGAGGTCAACGGCGGGCGCCGTTTTGAGTGACTTGGGTCACAAAGGCGGTGAGGCGGGAGGCGGGAGGCGGGAGGCGTGGACCATGGGTAAAGGGTGAAGGGTGAAGGGTGAAGGGTACGGATCCAGGGTGCTGCACAACTCGATCGTCAGAGCTTAGGCAAGGGGTTGTTACGCCTCACGCCTCACGCCTCACGCCTCACGCACTCACCCGCACGCCGTCCCGTCATAGCGCTTCGGGCAACCCTCCGGCCGCTCGTCGGCCGGCAGCGGACAGCGGTTGATCTCTGCGCTGCTACGCTGGAAGAAGCAGGTCAGCGCGCTGGAGGCGGCCGCGAAGAGCCAGAACAGAAAGAAGCCGACGGAGTAGACCGCCGTGCGGCTGACCTCGAGCGGCTCGCCGAAGAAGCGCAGGTCTTGCGGGTCGAACACCGTGAAGAACACCGCCAGGGCAGCTCCCGCCACGATGAACGAGGGCCACAGGATCCAGATCAGCTTCTTGCTCTGCATTGCCTCCTCCTTGGGGCAGCGTGAGAGGTGACGCCTCACCTACTCCCGCGGCGCCAGGACCAGCACGCCGCCATCCTGCGCGCGCCACTCGCCGGTCAGCCGCCAGGCGCGCTGCATGTCCTCGAGCACGACCCGCCAGCGCGGCGCCGCAACCAATTCGATCTCACCCTCGTACCAGCCCGCCTGAAGCGGATGCAGCTCCACTGACCGGTCCAGCTCCGCGCGCGTCGGATGCACCAGCGACAGGCGCAGCCGCTCGGGCGCCGTCCCGGTCAGATGCGTGCGCACGAGCGACCCGTCGGTACTGAGCATCAGCTCCGCGCGATAGCCGCCCTGGGCCGCTGCGCGGTCGCGCTCGAGCACGCGGTTGATGGCCAGGCCTTCCTTGTAGTAGTTGTCCACCACCAGCGGGTCGTCGTTGGCGACGGCGATCCACAGAGTGGCCAGGCTCGCCACCACCACCACAAAAGGGCCGGACATCAGGATCCACGGCCAGGGCTCGCGATACCAGGGCCGGTGCTGCAACGGATGCTCGAGCTGATTCATCGACATGTCTCTCAAGAGCGGCCCTGAAGCACGAACGCGGCCTTCTCGCGCACGACCAGCGGCTGCGCGTCCGGCCTGGCGGCCTCGGTGGCCTGGATGGTGAACTCGATGTGGTTGGATCCGGGCTTCACCGCCTCGCGCGGCACCCGCACTCTAACCGGCACCACCCGGTTGCTGGCGCCTTCCAGCCGGATGGGCTGCGGCTGCGAGATGAGCTCCATGTTCTCCAGTCCTGAAGCGCTGATAGTGAACTCGCGCGTGGACTCGTCGGTGTTCATGATCTGCAGGCGATACACGTTCTCGGCGACCGGCTCGTCGAGATCGCGCACGACACTGGCCCGGTCACGGATCACGTCGACCTTCACCGGGACGCGCCCATAGAGCGTTACCGCGGCGGCGATGATGATGGCCCATAGGATCGCCGTGTAGACCAGCACGCGCGGCCGGAAAACCCGCCGCAGGATCTGGTCGGGCGGAAGATGCTCCTTGACCGCCTTCTCGGTGGAGTAGCGGATGAGGCCCTTCGGGTACCCCATCTTCGCCATCACCTGGTTGCAGCCGTCGATGCAGGCGGCACAGCCGATGCACTCGTACTGCAAGCCGTTGCGGATGTCGATGCCGGTCGGGCAGACCTGCACGCAGATGCCGCAGTCGACGCAGTCGCCCAGACCCTTGGCCTTGTGGTCGGCGCTACGGCTGCGCGCGCCGCGAGGCTCGCCGCGCTGCGCATCATAGGTGATGATCAGCGTGTTGGGGTCGAACATCACGCCCTGGAAGCGCGCGTAGGGGCACATGTACTTGCACACCTGCTCGCGCATCCAGCCGGCGTTGCCGTAGGTCGCGAACCCGTAGAACAGGATCCAGAACGTCTGCCACGGGCCCAGCGCCCCGCTCCACACCTCGCCCCATTGAGCCCGGATTGGGGTGAAATAGCCGACGAAAGTGAACCCGGTCCACAAGGCCAGCAGGATCCACAACCCGTGCTTGGTCGCCTTCAGTCCGAACTTGCGTGCGCCGAAGGGCTGTTTGTCGAGCTTCATGCGCGCCATACGGTCGCCCTCGACCTTGCGCTCGATCCACATGAACAGCTCGGTGTAAACGGTCTGCGGGCAGGCGTACCCGCACCACAGCCTTCCCGCCACGGCAGTGAACAGAAACAGTGAATAGGCCGAGATGATCAGCAGGACGGTGAGGTAGACGATGTCCTGCGGCCAGAACACCAGGCCGAAGATGTAGAACTTGCGGGCGGCCAGGTCGAACAGGACGGCCTGGCGGTCGTTCCAGGTTAGCCAGGGCAGCCCGTAGAAGACCGCCTGCGTGGCCAGCACGAAGAACCAGCGCCACGCCGCAAACACCCCCGTGACCGCGCGCGGATAGATCTTCTTGCGGACCTCGTAGAGGACCTGCTCGACCGCTTCGCCCGGTTGGGTCTGTGTATTCAGTTTGACTGGCGCATCCATAACGGTAATTCAACACCTCAACGCAGAGGCGCAGAGATCGCAAAGTAGACGAGTTGCGGACCGGTCCTGCCTTCTATCGTCATGTCGCGATCGTTCCGCTGTCCGCACCGCGAGCGTCAGGCAGCTCTGGCGATTCTCCGCGTCCTTTGCGTTCTCTGCGCCTCTGAGTTGGGTTTTTACCAGCCTCGGCAAAGCGCTCGGTGACCCAGGTCACTTGGCCTGCCCGGAGACCCCGTACACGTAAGCCGCCAGCACGTGCACCTTGTTGGGTCCCAGGAACTGTCCCCAGGACGGCATCACCCCGTTGCGCCCTTTGGTAACGGTCTCGATGATGGTCGACTCCCCGCCGCCATAGAGCCACACGTCGTCGGTCAGGTTGGGGGCACCCAGCGCAGGGTTGCCCTTCCCTTCCGCACCGTGGCACACGGCACAGCTGGTCGTATAGATCTGCTGCCCCTGCGCCGCGCGCACGCCATCGTGCGTACGTCCGGACAGGGATAGTACGTAGTGCGTAACGTTCTTGATGCCCTCGTCGCCTAGCTGCGGCCAGGGCGGCATGATGCCGGTGCGGCCGTTGCTGATGGTGGCGGCAAGCGTGTCCGGGTCCCCGCCGTACTGCCAGTCCTTGTCCGTCAGGTTGGGGAAACCGCGTCCGCCCGCGGCGTCCGACGCATGGCACTGCGCGCAGTAGTTCAGGAACAGGCGCTGCCCCGTCTCACGGGCCTGCGGGTCCGCCGCCACCGCGGGAATGTCCATGGACGCGTACTTCGCGAAGATCGGCTCGTACTTCTCCTGGGCCTTGGCCATCTCGTTGTCGTACTGCCCGGTGGAGGACCACTTCAGCACCCCTGCGAAGCTGCCCAGACCCGGGTACAACACCAGATAGATTACGCCGAAAGCAAGCGTGATCCAGAACAGCCACATCCACCAGCGCGGCAGGGGGTTGTTGAACTCCTCCAGATTCTCGTCCCAGACGTGGCCCATCACGCCAGGCTTCTGCCCGGGTGCGAGGCGCTTGGTGGACAGCTTCCACAGCAGCACTCCGCACGCGACGATGCTCGCGATGGTGATGACCGTGATGTAGACGGACCAGAATCCGCTCGTGAACTCGTTCACCGTTGTGCTCCCTTACCATTGGTTCTCATCGAGACGCTGCTGCGTGCGTCCAGGCCGTCGCGGTCGTCGTCCAGCGGCAGGCGGGCGGCCTCGTCGAAGCGCGCCTTGCGCTTGCTGCTGTACGCCCACACCACGATCGCCAGGAAGGCCACGAAGCTCAGCACCGTCCAGAGGCTGCGCAGGTCGTTCAGATCCATGGCTTCAGTTCACTCCTTTCAGTGCAGTGCCCAGGCCCTGCAGGTAGGCGATCAGGGCGTCCAGCTCCGTCTTGTCCTTCAAACCCTCTTTTGCCTTCGCGATCTCCTCGTCGCTGTAGGGCACGCCCACTGCCCGCAGCGCGCGCATCTTCGCCTCGATGTCCCGCGCCTGCACCGGTGTCTTGGCGAGCCAGGGGTAAGCGGGCATATTGGATTCGGGCACCACGTCGCGCGGATTGTCGAAGTGCAGGCGATGCCATTCGTCGCTGTAGCGGCCGCCGACGCGGTGCAGATCCGGGCCGGTGCGCTTGCTGCCCCACTGGAACGGGTGATCGTAGACATACTCGCCCGCCACCGAGTAGTGCCCGTAGCGCTCGGTCTCGGCACGGAACGGGCGCACCATCTGCGAGTGGCAGTTGTAGCAGCCCTCCCGGACGTAGATGTCGCGGCCCGCCAGCCGCAGCGGGCTGTAGGGCGTCAGACCCTGCACCGGCTCGGTGGTCGAGCGCTGAAAGAACAGCGGCACGATCTCGACCAGCCCGCCGACGCTCACCACCAGGATCATCAGCACGATCAGCCAGGTCATGTTCTTTTCCAGGAACTCATGTCCCGATTGTTGCGCGGCCATTGTTGCTCTCCTGTTGCGGCTTCAGGCGTGGGCCGGGGCCAGCACCGGTGCATCCACCGGCTTGGATCCGACCACCGTCTTCCACACGTTGTAGGCCATGATCAGCATGCCGGAGAAGAACATGACCCCGCCGAGCAGCCGGATGGCGTAGAACGGATAGGTCGCCTTCACGCTCTCGACGAAGGTATAGGTGAGCGTGCCGTCCGGATTCACCGCGCGCCACATCAGCCCCTGCATGACGCCGGCAATCCACATCGCCGCGATGTAGAGCACCACGCCGATGGTGGCGACCCAGAAATGCAGAGTCACCAGCTTCATGCTGTGCATCTCGGTGCGGCCGAACAGCCGCGGGATCACATAGTAGAGGCTGCCCACCGAGATCATCGCCACCCAGCCCAGCGCGCCGGAGTGCACATGGCCGATGGTCCAGTCGGTGTAGTGGGACAGCGAGTTGACCGTCTTGATCGACATCATCGGCCCTTCGAAGGTCGACATGCCGTAGAAAGACAGGGAGACGATGAGGAACTTCAGGATCGGATCGGTGCGCAGCTTGTGCCAGGCCCCCGACAGCGTCATGATGCCGTTGATCATGCCGCCCCATGACGGTGCCAGCAGGATCAGCGAGAACACCATGCCGATCGACTGCGCCCAGTCTGGCAGCGCCGTGTAATGCAGGTGGTGGGGCCCGGCCCACATATAGGTGAAGATCAGCGCCCAGAAGTGCACCACCGAGAGCCGGTAGCTGTAAACCGGGCGCCCCGCCTGCTTCGGCACGAAGTAGTACATCATCCCGAGGAACCCCGCCGTCAGGAAGAACCCCACCGCATTGTGCCCGTACCACCATTGCACCATGGCGTCCTGCGCACCCGGATAAACCGAGTAAGACTTCCAGAGCGTGACCGGGATTTCGGCGCTGTTGACCAGGTGCAGCAGCGCCACGGTGAGAATGAACGCGCCGAAGAACCAGTTCGCCACATAGATGTGCGGGGTCTTGCGCTTGGCGATGGTGCCGAAGAACACAATGGCGTAGGCCACCCAGACCAGTGTGATCAGCACGTCGAGCGGCCACTCGAGCTCGGCATACTCCTTCGAGGTCGTGATCCCCAGCGGCAGGGTGATCGCTGCACCCAGGATGACGGCCTGCCAGCCCCAGAAGGTGAACGCGGCCAGGGGTCCAGCGAATAGCCGGGCGTGGGAGGTGCGCTGGACCACGTAGTAGCTGGTGGCGAACAGTGCGCACCCGCCGAACGCAAAGATCACGGCATTGGTGTGCAGCGGGCGCAGCCGCCCATAGGACAGCCACGGTATGCCGTAGGTCAGATCCGGGAGCATGAGCTGGGCGGCGATGATCACGCCTACCAGCATGCCGACGATGCCCCAGACCAGGGTCATGATGGCGAATTGCCGGACGACCTTGTAGTTGTAGGTGTCCTGGGCGGATCCGGCGGCAACGGCTGTAGCCTGTGCGGACATTTGTTTTCCCTAGTGGTTTCCAGGTCTCACCCCGGCGCGCGAGCACTCCCGCTCACGACCGACCCCGGGCTGTCGGGATGCTACTGAGCTGGGGTACGCACCCGGTTGATGTAAATCAAACTTCTTCGGCGGCGCAGCAAAAAACCAGGAACACCACCGGATCAGCGCCGCCTGGCTCAGCGCGGGGGCGGAGACGGATCGTCATCGTCCTGCAGAATGCGGTGGGCCGGGCCCTCGAGGTCGTCGAACTGCCCGCCCTGGAGCGACCACCAGAACACCGCACCGATCAGGAACACCAGGACGAGGCTGAGCGGGATGAGGAGGTAGAGGATGTCCACGGGCGGGACTCAGGGGTCGGGAGTTCGCGAGTCGGACTCAGGACTCATTAATCAGGACTTAGGACTGAAGAATTCGCCGGGTGCCCTGTATCCGGTGCGGCACCCTCCGCTTTCTGCTCGTCGCGCGCCCGCTCGTCCGTCGTCCTTCGTCCCTGGGTCCTACCCGAGTCCCGAGTCCTCAGCCCTGAGCCCTCAGTCCTGTCGTGCCCCAGTCTCAGCGCATTCAGCACGACAATCAGCGAGCTCGCTCCCATCCCGATCCCGGCCAGCCAGGGCGTCACATAGCCGGCGATTGCGAACGGCAGCGCCACGACGTTGTAGGCCACAGCCCACGCCAGGTTCTGCCGCACGATCCCCATGGTGCGCCGGGCCACGCTGAAGGCCTCCAGCAGACGCCCCAGCCGGCCTTCGAGCAGCACGAGATCGGACTGCGCCTGGGACAGCACCGCTCCAGACCCCATGGCAATCGAAAGCTGCGCCTGGGCGAGGACCGGCGCATCGTTGACCCCGTCGCCGACCATCGCGACCACGGCCCCCTGTTCCTGCAGCGCCCGCACACGGGCATGCTTGGCCTCCGGGGGCAGGCCCCCTTCCACATCCGCAACGCCCAAGCGCTCGGCTATCGCCCGCACGACAACCGGCTCGTCTCCGCTCAGGATGATGATGCGCTTGCCGGCCGTCTGCAGTGCCGCGATCACCTGCGCAGCGTCGGGTCGCAGCGAATCGGTAAAGGTGAGCGCCGCCAGCCAGCCGCGCTCGTGGCCGAGCCAGACCGGTGTCGCCGCCGCGAAGTCGCGTGGGGGCGCGGGCGTGCCCGTCAACGCGGAGACAAACTCCGCATTGCCGATGCGATGCAGGACACCGTCGATGCGACCCTCCACACCCGACCCGGCGACGGTGCGCACCGCCACGGGCGTGGGCGCCATCACTCCTTCCGCGGCAGCCGCTGCCTGGATGGTGCTGGCGATGGGATGCTCCGATCCCTGCTCCAGCGCAGCAGCCAGCGCCAGTGCCTGCCCCCGCGTCACCCCGCCCAGAGGCTCAAAGGCCACCATGGTGAGTCGCCCCTGCGTCAGCGTTCCGGTCTTGTCGAACACGACATGCGTCACGCGCGACAGCGCCTCGATGGCATGGCCCCGCGTGGCGACGACGCCACGCCGGGCCAGGGTCCCGATCGACACCGCCAGCGCAGTGGGCGTAGCAAGCGAGAGCGCGCAAGGACAGGTCACCACCAGCACGGCCACCGTGACCCATAGCGCGCGCGATCCATCCGTGCTAACCCAGAACAGTGCGGTCGCTGCCGCCACCGCCAGCACACCGGCCACGAACCAGGCGGCGATGCGGTCGGTAATTTCCACGAGGGGGGGGCGCTGCGCCGCGGCGCGCTCGGTCAGACGGCGGATGTGCGACGCGCGGGTGGCCTCCCCGACCTGCTCGACCCGCAGGATCGCAGGGCTCAAGCGGTTCACCGCACCGGCCACCAGCGGCATGCCGACTCGCTTCACCACCGGCCGGCTCTCGCCGCTCAGCAGGGACTCGTCGGTTTCGGTCTCTCCATCCACCAGCACCCCATCGGCGGGAACCGCTTCGCCCGGCTTGACCAGCACCCAGTCGCCGGGCTTGAGCGAAACGGCCGGTACCTCGTCCGTGTCCCGGCTGGCCGGGTAGTCGCGCAGGCGGTGCGCGGCCAGGGGCAGCGCCCGCTCGAGATACTCCAGGCTGGCCGCCGCCTTCTGCCTCGCCCGCATCTCCAGGTAGCGTGCGCACAGGAGGAAGAACACGAACATCGCGATGGAGTCGAAGTACACCTCGCCGACTCCAGCAAAGGGCGCGTAGGTGCTGGCGGCGAACGCCACGCCGATGCCGAGCGCAACCGGCACGTCCATGCCCAGCCGCCGCAGCTTCAGATCGCGCCAGGCCCCCAGAAGAAACGGCGCAGCTGAATAGAAGATCACTGGAACGGTAAGGATGAGGCTCGCCACGTGCATGAGCGCGAGGATGTCGCGGCTCATGCTGCCGTCCTGGGCCAGGTAGGTGGGAACGGCGTACATCATCACCTGCATCATGCCGAACGCAGCGACGAACAGGCGCCATAGCGCTGTGCGGCTCTCGCGCCTGCGCGCCTGCTCGGCGCTGCTCCCGGTGGCAGGGAAGGCTCGATAGCCAATCGCCGACACCGCGGCAAGGATCGCGGACAGGCTCACCAGTGCGGGATCCCAGCGCACGCGTGCGCGGTGCGTCGTATAGTTGATCTCGACAGCCTGGACGCCAGGCAGCCCGGCGAGATGCCGCTCGTTCAGCCAGATGCAGGCGGCACAGGTGATACCCTCGAGGATGAGCGTCGCCTCGCGTGCCCCGTCGATGTCGCGCACGAAATCGCGCTGTACCTCGGGCAGATCGTACAGTGCCAGATCGTCGCTCGTCGCCTCCTGCTGGCGGGCGGCGTAGGCGCTGCGGCTGCGGTAGTAGGAAGTCAGACCCTCGCCAGCAATGGCCTCGGCCACCGCCTGGCAGCCCGCACAGCACATCGAGCGTTGGGCGCCATCGATGACAGCGACGAACCGGCTGCCGGCGGGAACCGGCAGCCCGCAGTGATAGCAGGCCGGGGCATCGATGACGGGTTGGGCTCGAGTCATCGCGTGCTCCCCGGCCGACCGCCTGGCCGCTGGCCCGCGGCCGTCAGGCCGCCTTGGTGCCGCAGCTGTTCAGGCCCAGCAGCGAGTACGCCGGGCACCAGCGCACCAGTCCCGTCACCAGGGGCACGATCCCGATCAAACCCCACCAGCGGGCATTGCCCTCCAGGAAGAACAGCAGGCTGAGAATGGCAAGTCCCGCAACGATCCGGATGATCCGGTCGGCGCTTCCGACGTTGACAGTCATGGGAACCCCCCGTTAAACGCGAGCCCGCGATGGCAGGCCCGACCCAGCGAGGTTAGCCCCGGGCCGGGCCTGCCGCTTGACCTGGATCAACCAGCGTGTGCCGCGCCGCGGCGGTCTGCGCCGGGCCTCACTGGGCGGTCGGCGTCGAAGCGGTTTTGCGTTGCGTCCCCGGCAGGAAGATGATGATCAACGCGCCGAGCAGGGCGACTGCGGCGAGAGCGAAGAACGCCGCCTCGCTCGCTCCGCCGGTCACCATGCGGATGCGCCCGATCAGGTCCGGGCCGAAGTGTCCCCCGAGATTGCCCACCGAGTTGATCCAGGCGATGCCCGCCGCCGCCGCCGTGCCCGACAGGAAGGCGGTGGGTAGCGACCAGAACGTCGCGACCCACGCCAGTTGGCCGCAGGTGACCAGCGTCAGCGCTATCATAGATGGAATTGGCGCATGACCGACGGTCGCCAGCATCAGCAGCCCGACCATCGACATGCATAGCCCGGCCGCCGAGTGCCAGCGCCGCTCGCCGGTCTTGTCCGAGTGATGCCCCCACAGCACCATCGCGATTGCCGCGGCGCCCCACGGGATCATGCTGAGCAGGCCGACCTTCAAGAAATCCTGCTTGTCGATGCCCAGCTCCTGGATGATCGTCGGCATCCAGAAGTTCACTGCATAGAAGCACACCACGCCGCAGAAGTACACCACGGCCAGCGCCCACACCCGGGTGTCGCGGAAGGCGTCCATGAAGCTGTGTCGTTGACCCAGGTCCTGCTTGTGCGCCTCCTCGTCGTGCACCCGCTGCACGACCAGGTCCTGCTCCTGCGGCGTCAGCCAGCGCGCCTTCCTCGGCCCGTCGGGCAGCAGCACGAATACCAGCACACCGATGATCACCGAGGGGATGCCCTCCAGCAGGAACAGCCACTGCCAGCCGCGCCAGCCGTTGAACCCGTCCATGTACTGCATGATCCCGCCGGAGATCGGCGAGCCGACCACGTTGGAGATCGCGATCGCGGTCATGAACATGGCGACCATCTTGGCGCGGCGCGAGCCCGGGAACCAGTAGGTCAGATACAGGATGATGCCCGGGAAGAAGCCCGCCTCGGCCACACCCAAGAGGAAGCGCAGCACGTAGAAGGTGAACTCCGCGTCCGTGCAGTTGAACATCGCCGCGATCGACCCCCAGTGGATGGCGTTGGTGAACATGAAGGCCGAGGAGATGATCCCCCAGGTGATCATGATGCGCGCGATCCACATGCGGGCCCCCACCCGCTCCAGGATGACGTTGCTCGGCACCTCGAAGATGAAGTAGCCGATGAAGAAGATGCCGGCGCCGAAGCCGTAGACCGCATCGCTGAACTGCAGCTCGGGCGCCATCTGCAGCTTGGCGAAACCGACGTTGACGCGGTCGAGGAATGCGACGATGTAGCAGATGAACAGGAACGGGATCAGCTTCCACGCGACCTTGTCGAAGGTCGCCTTCTCGAACTCCGGGGTATAAGTGGCCGTGGCCAAGGCGGGTCCTCCTCTGGGTTGTGGTTATAGCGCGTGGATTGCGGGTTATTCCGACCGCTCGAGGCCGGCGCGGGCATTCTAGCCCGGATTTCTCCTGGCTATTCGCTCTTGAACTTGAACTCCAGCAGGATGTAGCGGCGGCCGATCAGATCGACGGTGCGCGACACGACTTCGCCGGCGTATTCGGCGTCCATGGTCCAGCGACCGGAGGGCGGATTGAAGAAAAAGTACGGCCCGTCTGCCACCGCCTCGATCAGCGGGGCGCCCTTGATATCCCTGACGGTGACCTTCACGCCCTGTATCGGCTGCGTGTTCTCGCCCGCGATGAAAACGAGCTGCATCGGATACTTGTTGGAGATGCGCCGCATCTCTTTGCGCTCGTCGTCGGTCACGCCGCCCGACACGTAGTCGATGCCGCCCTGTTTGTGCAGTGGTATCTCGGCATAGGGCTTCTGCTGGGCGGCAAGCGCCCCGGCGCAGAAGACCGCCAGCAGCGCGATCAGCAGCAATCGAAGGCTCGTCATGTCCAGGTCCTGCAGGGCTCGAATATGCGAAGCCAGGATTCTACCGGTATCTGTCGAGTTTCTTCCTCCGTGTCCACCGTGTCCTCCGTGGTTCAAGCTTGATCACAGCCTCGCGATAACGCCGGCTCAGGGTGCGGGTGCCGGGGCCGCAATCGGGCTGCCCCGTACCTCGAACTCCACCGCGTCGAGCTCGCGCCCGTCGGCGTCGAGCAGGGTAAGCCGGTGCCGGCCGGGTGCGGGCGCCCAGAACACCTCACCGGCCGCGGCCACGAGCGCACCATCGAGCCGCCAGCTGGCGCCGGACGGCGCTGACTCGGCCTGGAACTGCACGCGCTGCGAGTCCGCCGGAATGTCGGGATCGATGGCGATGATCTGTCCATCGGCCGGGTACAGGATCGCTGCGCGCCCGGGGCCCGGCGGCTTCGGCGCCACCTCGGTCACGACTGTCCCAGCCAGGAACCAGTCCTCACGCTGCGGCTCGAGCCCGCCGTCGAAGGTCACGGTTGCGCGTTCCAGCCCAGGTGGGGCCTGCGGCGGCGGACTGGGTATGCTCGCATGCAGATGGTTCATGATCTCCAGCCAGAGGGGCGCGGCGCCGGTGATGCCGGACACGTCCCACATGGCGCTCCCGTCGAAATTGCCGACCCACACCGCGACCGTGTAGCGGCTGGAGAACCCCACGCACCAGTTGTCGCGCATGTCTTTGCTCGTCCCCGTCTTTACCGCGGCCCAGTACCTCGTGGCCAGCGCGTTGTCGAGGCCGAAAGTGATGCTGCGCGCGAGCCGGTCGGCCAGAACGTCCGTCACGATGAAGCTAGCGGGACGGTCCAGCACGCGCCTGCCGCGGCTGCGCTCGCCGGGAAGCAGATACAAAGGTGAGACGACGCCGCCTTGCGCTAGCGCCCGGTAGGCGTTGGCGAGCTGCCACAGGCTCACCTCCGCCGAGCCCAGAGCGAGCGCGTACCCGTAGTAGTCGCCAGGCTGCGTAACGTAATCGAACCCGAGCGCGCGCAGCCTCTCGGCGAACGGGACGGTGCCCACCAAGGTCAGCGTGCGCACCGCCGGCACGTTCAGCGAGCTCGATAGCGCTGTGCGCAGGCTCACCAGACCCTTGAAGTCGCGGTCGTAGTTCTGCGGCACGTACAGCCCGCCCGGGGTGACGATGTTCACCGGCGAGTCGTCCAGAAGCGAGGCCGCGGTCAACAGGCGCTGCTCGATCGCCAGCTCGTATAGAAACGGCTTCAGCGTCGACCCGGCCTGGCGTGCCGCCCGCACACCGTCCACGAAGCGGGCGCTGGACTGCGCACCGGAGTTACCGACATAGGCCAGCACCTCGCCAGTAGCGTTGTCCGCGACCAGGACTGCGGCGTCGGCCACGTTCTGCGCATCGAGCTGGGCGAGCTGGCGCTGGACCGCCTCCAGCGTGAACGCCTGCAGCTTGCCGTCCAGGGTGGAGGTCACCCGCGGCGCTTCGGGCGTGATCAGCTCGCGCGCAACGTGCGGGGCCAGCGCCGCCGACGGCCTGAGGTCGGGCGCCGCGGCCAGGCGCTCCGCCGCAAGCTCCGCCACGCCGTCGCAGCTGTGCGGCGGATCGAAGGACTCGGCCACTGCACAGGCACGCCTGGCCACTGTCTCCGGCGTGGCGTTGGGTCCACGCAGCAGCACCGCCAGGAGCAGGGACTCCTTCTCGTCGAGGCCGCTGGGCAGCTTGTCGAACAGCGCCCGCGCGGCCGCGCCTACGCCCTGCACCTCACCGCGAAAAGCGGACAGGTTCAGATAGGTCTCGAGAATCTGCCGCTTGCTCCACTTCGTCTCCAGCTCGCGCGCCGCCTGGATCTGGTCCCACTTCTGGCCGACGGTGCGATGGCCGTGCCGGCGCTTCAGGCTCGCTTCGAGCATCGCGGCGACCTGCATCGACAGCGTGCTGGCGCCGCGCGTGCGTGACGAGAACAGGTTGTCGAATGCGGCATCCCCGAGCGCCAGCCAGTCCACGCCGCTGTGCTTGTAGAAGCGCTTGTCTTCCGCGCGGATCACCGTCTGGATGAACGCCGGCGAGACGTCTTCCAGCTTGACCCAGTCCAGCCGCCGGCCGTGCATGTCCACGCGCAGCTCGTGGATCACCTCGCCGTGGCGGTCGAGCAGCACGCCTTCGGTGCTTGTCCAGCCCTCGCGCACTTCGTCGTAGCTCGGCAGCGCCCCAGCCGCCGCCGGCAAGGCGAGCGCGACTGCCAGCAACAGCCGAAGAAGCCAGGGTATGCAGAACACGACGGCAAGACTACCGTGTTTCGGCGCCCCTTGGTGACAGGACAAGGGGGAGATGAGACGAGTGGCAGGCAGCTCTGAGCAGCACGTGCTCCCCTTTGTGTGCGACGCTGTTGAGCCCGGCGCGCGCGTGCACACCGATGGATCGGCGGCCTACCGATCCTTGTCCGCGCGCGGGTATGGTCATCATAAAAGCGTTCATATGGCCTCAGACGACCCCGCACATGTGTCGATGCCAGGCGTGCACCGCATCGCCTCGCTGCTCAAGCGCTGGCTGCTGGGGACACATCAGGGAGCAGTGCGGTCCGAGCAGCTCGACTACTACCTCGATGAGTTCACCTTCCGGTTCAATCGCCGCACCTCGCGCTCACGGGGTTTGCTGTTCTGTCGGTTACTGGAACAAGCCATGACCACTCAGCCCGTTACCTATCAGCGCATTGCGGCGCGCAAGGCATGAACACAAGATATTGGGGTAGTGGAGCTAAGTGGATAGCCCTTACGTGCATACAGTATGCTATCCGGTCTAACGCTACGATTCCCCGGGTGCACCCGATTCCCGTCTGCCCGGCTCAGCCGCGGGCAAGCTGAATCAAGGTCGGCAGCACGTCGCTGAAACGATTGCCTTCTGCCGGCTTGCCAAAGTCGAAGTAGATCCGGCGGAAAAGCCCATATAGCTTGTCGTAGGTTTCCCGCGTTTCCAATTGCGGTGGGAACGTCGTGTAAGCGGGACAGACGTGCTCCTGCGCTTCCTCGATCGAGCGGAAGACCCCCGCGGCGAGGAACGCGAAAATCGCGGCACCGATCCCGGTCACTTTGCTGCTTGGCACCAGCACCGGCCGGGCCAGCACGTTGGCGTACACCTGGTTCAACACAGGATTGTTCTGCGGGACGCCACCGCCATTGATCACGCGCTGCGAGAGTGCGCCATACTCGTCAAGGCGATCGAGGATGACGCGGGTGTGGAAGGCCGTGCCTTCGATGGCGGCGAACAGTTCGTCCTGGGCCGTGTCCTCCAGATTCCATCCGATGGTAATCCCGCCCACGTTCGCATTCACCAGTACGGTCCGATCGCCATTGTCCCAGGTCATGCGCAAAAGCCCGGTTTGGCCTGCGCGATAGGCCTCCAGACCCTTGCTCAGCTCAGCGACGGTCGTATTGGCGCGCCGGGCGATGGCGCTGAAGATGTCGCCCGTTGCGGAAAGCCCGGCCGTCGACGACGCCAGCACGCCCGCCGAGCACCCCGCACCCACATCGCCCGAGGCCGCCGCGCCGGCTCCGCCGACCCAGGCCGCCGGGACGGGCATGGCGGCCATCGACAATGGCGCGGCCTGCCAGGCCGGCCACGCGAGAACCGATGCCGTTGAACTGTCCAGCGGCGAACGCGACCCGCAGGTTGGCGACCCGCAGGTTGGATCGTCTGCGAGTGTCTTGCCGGCGGACGCGCCGCAACCCGATGGGCAAGCGCCGAGTGGATC
>Ga0105095_10000030_pt1 | contig 46671 bp, 39 predicted proteins | sample PPLLak2March2015_2_FD_79180 | JGI IMG/M metagenome (GOLD analysis project Ga0105095, IMG submission 79180) | Freshwater sediment microbial communities from Prairie Pothole Lake near Jamestown, North Dakota, USA - PPLs Lake P8 Core (3) Depth... | ecosystem: Environmental > Aquatic > Freshwater >...
GTCATCTGTCCGTAGACCAGCGCCGCGCGCGACTTCGACAGGTCCTTCATGTCGATGACGCCCGACTCCTGGAACTCGAGCCACAGGTCGTTGCCCTCGCGCGTGCGTTCGCCCACGCCGCCGAACACCGACACGCCACCGTGCTTCATGGCGATGTTGTTGATGAGCTCCATGATGATCACGGTCTTGCCCACGCCCGCGCCGCCGAACAGGCCGATCTTGCCGCCCTGCAGGTAGGGCTCGAGCAGATCGATGACCTTGATGCCCGTCTCGAACATCTTCAGCTCGGTGGACTGCTGCTCGAGGGTCGGCGCGGGACGGTGGATGGGCCAGCGCTCCTTCGACTCGACCGGGCGGTCCGGGAAGTCCACCGGCTCGCCCAGCACGTTCAGCACGCGGCCGAGCGTCGCGGGGCCCACCGGCACCGAGATCGGCGCCCCCGTGTCGGTCGCCTGCATGCCGCGCTGCATGCCGTCGGTCGCTTTCATCGCGACGGCGCGCACCCGGTTCTCGCCCAGGTGCTGCTGCACCTCGACGATGACGTCGATGTTCTCGCCCGTGACGCGCACCGCGCTGTAGATGAAGGGCAGGTGTCCCTCCGGGAACTCCACGTCCACCACCGGGCCGATCACCTGGATTACCTTGCCGACGTTCTGCTCGATCGCTGTGCTCATATCTTCGCTCTCTGCGGGCCGTGAAGCCCCGCCCTCACGACCTCCCACCTTCGCGCTTCCGAGCTACGGCGGGCAGGCTGGACCCCAAGACCTTCCTACACCGACTGCGCGCCCGCGACGATCTCGATGATCTCGCGCGTGATGGACGCCTGCCGCACCTTGTTCATGTAGAGCGTGAGGCGATCCACCATGTCCTTCGCGTTTCGCGTGGCCGCGTCCATCGCCGTCATCCGCGCCGCGTGTTCGGCCGCCGACGACTCGAGCAGCGCCCGCGCCACCTGCACCGACACGTGGTAGGGCAGCAGCAGGTTGAGCAGCTGCTCCGGCGCCGGCTCGAACAGGTAGTCCACCGTGTTGATGGCCGCCGATTCGGGCTCGAGCTTCGGGATGGGCAGCAGGCGCTCCACCACCACCCGCTGCGAGATGATCGAGCGGAACTCGTTGTAGACGAGGTACACCGAGCTGATGTCGGGCGCGAGGAACTCGTCGATGCACGTCTTCGCGATGGCCCGGGCGTGGGGCCACTGCACGTTCTGGAACAGGCCCACTTCCTCGTATTTCACGTCGAAGCCGCGTCGGACGAAGAAATCGCGCCCCTTCCGGCCGACGAGGGCGAGGGCCACGTCGCGGCCCGGGTCGCCCGTGTGGTCCGCGAGGAACTGCGACGCGCCCTTGATCACGTTCGTGTTGAAGCCGCCGCACAGCCCGCGGTCCGCCGTGATCACCACGAGCAGCGTGCGGCCCGGCGTCGGGTCGTCCTTGAGCAGCGGGTGCGCCGACGGGTCCACGCGCGTGGCCAGGTTGTTGAAGACCCGGAGCATCTCCTGCGCGTACGGACGACTGTTCACGATCCGTTCCTGCGCGCGGCGCAGCTTCGACGACGAGACCATCTTCATGGCCTTCGTGATCTGCTGCGTCGACTTCGTCGCCCGAACCCGGCGACGGATGTCAATCAGTGACGGCATGGCTGGCTATCCAAGACCCCCGCGGGACCCTCAGGCGCGCGCGCCCGCCGGCGCGGCGGCGAACTGCTCGGTGAACTCCTTCAGCGCCGCATTCAGCTCGCCCTTGAGTGCATCGTCCAGGTTCTTCTTCTCCCGGATCGTCGACAGCAACGTGCTGAAGCGCGTGGTCATGAAGCGCAGCAGCTCGTCTTCGGCCCGGCGCACATCCGCCACCGCGACGCTGTCGAAGTAGCCATTGGTACCCGCGTAGACCGCCACCACCTGCTGTTCGACCGGAAGCGGCTGATACTGCGGCTGCTTCAGGATCTCGACGAGGCGCGCACCTCGGTTCAGCTGCTGCTGCGTGGCCTTGTCGAGGTCGCTGCTGCCGAACTGCGCGAACGCCGCCAGCTCGCGGTACTGCGCGAGGTCGAGGCGGAGCGTGCCCGCCACCTGGCGCATCGCCTTGATCTGCGCCGAGCCGCCCACGCGCGACACCGAGTTGCCCACGTTGATGGCCGGGCGGACACCCTGGTTGAAGAGGTCCGACTCGAGGAAGATCTGGCCGTCCGTGATCGAGATCACGTTGGTCGGGATGTAGGCCGACAAGTCGCCCGCCTGCGTCTCGATGATCGGGAGCGAGGTGAGCGAGCCGCCGCCGAGCGCGTCGTTCAGCTTCGCCGCGCGCTCCAGCAGGCGCGAGTGCAGGTAGAAGACGTCGCCGGGGTACGCCTCGCGGCCCGGGGGACGACGGAGCAGCAGCGAGATCTCGCGATACGACTGCGCGTGCTTCGAGAGGTCGTCGTAGATGAGCAACGCGTGACGCCCGCTGTCGCGGAAGTATTCGCCCATCGTCGTCGCGGAGTAGGGGCTGATATAGAGCATCGGCGCCGGGTCCGAGGCGGCCGCTGCCACGATGATGCAATAGCGCAGGGCGTCGGCTTCCTCGAGCGTCCGCACCACCTGGGCAATGGTGGACTGCTTCTGCCCGATGGCGTTGTAGATGCAGATGACGCCGGTGTCCTTCTGGTTCAGGATCGTGTCCAGCGCCACGGCGGTCTTGCCGGTCTGGCGGTCGCCGATGATGAGCTCGCGCTGGCCGCGGCCGATGGGCACCATGCCGTCGATGGCCTTCAGGCCCGTCTGCATGGGCTCGCGCACCGGCTGCCGATCCACGACGCCCGGCGCCAGCCGCTCGATCGGCGCGAACTGCGTCGTCAGGATCGGGCCCTTGCCGTCGATGGGCTGGCCGAGCGCGTTGACCACGCGGCCGAGCAGTTCCTCGCCCACCGGGACCGAGATGATGCGCCCGGTGCGCTTCACCGGATCGCCTTCCCTGATGGCCCGGTACTCGCCCAGGAGCACCGCGCCCACGCTGTCCTCTTCGAGATTCAGCGCGATGCCGAACACGCCGTGCGGGAACTCGAGCATCTCGCCGGCCATCGCGCGCTCGCAGCCGTGCAGGCGGGCGATGCCGTCGCCGATTGACGTGACGGTGCCCACTTCGGCCACGTCCACGTCCACGGCGAAGCTGCCGATCTGGTCCTTGATGATCTTGGAAATCTCGTCGGATCGAATGCTCATGGTTTAGCCCTGGGCGACCAGCTGGTCGCGCATCTTCTTCAGTTGCGTCCGGACGCTGCCGTCGTACACGGTGCTGCCGACACGCGCCACCACACCACCGAGCAGCGTCGGGTCGACCGAGACACGCATGGTGACCTGCTTGCCGGTGACGCTGGACAGGCTGGCCTCGAGCGACTGGGTGGCTTCGGCCGACAGCGGCGCCGCGGTTGAGACCTCGGCCTGCAGCACGTTGCGATGGGCATGCAGCCGCTCGGTGTAGACCGCCGCGATGTCGGGCAGCAACTCCAGCCGGCGGCGCTCGGCGAGCAGCCCGAGGAGCTTGCCCACCGGGACGGCGACTCCAAGCTTCTCGCCGATCGACACGATGATGTTGCGTCGGGCCAGCTCGGGCACGGTGTGGCTCGCCAGCACGCGGGCGAGCTCGGCATTCTCGGCGACGGTGGAGACGACCGCGGTGAGGTCCAGTTGGACCTTCGTCACGTCCGATTCCTTCTGCGCGACGTCGAACAGCGCGCGCGCGTAGCGGGCAGCAGAGGGGCGGTTCGACATGTCAGTGCTTCACCTGCTCCAGGTACCGGTCCACCAGGCGGGCCTGATCGGCGGCCGTCATGTCCGTGGCAATGCGCTCGGTGGCCAGCTGCACCGCCAGGTCGGCGGCGTGCTCGGTGAGCGCCCGCTTCGCCAGGCGTACCTGGACGTCGATCTCCCGCCGCGCCTGCTCGAGCAGCCGCTCGCGCTCGGTGGCGGCCTGCTGGGCGATGCGCTGCTCCTCGGCGGCGACCTCCGCCTTGCCGCGGGCACGCAGCGCGTCGATTTCACCGGGCAGGGCCTTCAGCTTGCGGTCGATCTCTGCCAATTGCGCGGTGGCCGCGTTCTTGATGGCGGCCGCGTCAACCAGGTCCCTGCGGATGCCCGCGCCGCGGTCCTGCAGGTAGCTGCTGAGCGGCGTCTTGAGAAAGTAGTAGAGCACCCCGCACAGGATGGCGAAGTTGACCACCGGCCAGAAGAAGTCCATCAGGCTGGCTTCGTGGTGCTCGGCTTCCTGCGCCGCGGCGGCAAACGCCGGCGCACTGGCGAGCGTGACCGCGACGACGGACGCAGCAGCGCACCGCACTCTGTGCATAAATTCACAAGCGGTCATGCGGCGTGTCGACACATCTCTCTCCACATCGAGAATCCGCCTTGGTCAGGACGCGCGACCGAGCACGCGCGTGACAATGGCGTCCGCCAATCCCACGGCCTCGCGATCGAGTGCCGCACGTGCATCTGCCGACTCCTGGCTCACCCGCGCGGTTGCCGACTGCGCCTCGCGCTGGACCGCCGCGCGCGTCTCAGCCAGGAGCGCCGCGCGTTGTTCGAGCGCCGCGCGCCGCGTGTCGTCGATCTGCTGGTACACATCCGCGCGCGCAGCGTTCAGCGTCCGGTCGTACTCCGCCGCCGCCGCCGCGGCCTTTGTCGCCGCCGACTCGGCCAGCTCTCGCGCGCCACGCACTGCAGCCGTACGCTGATCAACAACCTTCAGGATCGGCTTGAAGACGAGGGCATTGAGAATGGCCGTGCAGAGCAGCAGAAGGACGACGACCCACAGGGTTGAGATATCCGGGATCATGGCAAACGACTAAGGATATCACGGGTCAGGTCGGGGTCTGGCCAGACCCGAGCGGGAGTAAGTCCCGGAGGGTCGAGTAGGTCAAATAACAGAAACAAAGTGGTTGTCTTCAGCGCGGGAGCCGACCAACCCCACCGCGTTGCCCATCACCCCCGCGGTCTCGAGCGCACGGGCCAGCACCTCCGCCACGGCCGGATCGACCGATATCAGCAGCCCTCCGGACGTCTGAGGATCGAACAACAGGTCCTGGACGTCCCGGCCAATCGCGTCGGTCATCCGGACCCGATCTCCGAAATAGGCCCGATTCGACGCCATTCCGCCGGACCGATTGCGCGAGACCAACGCCAGCACACCCTCCAGGACGGGGATCCCCGCGGCGGCAATCTCAATGGTCACCTCGCTGGCGGCCGCCATCTCGCTGGCGTGCCCCAGCAGGCCGAACCCGGTGATGTCGGTGCACGCGTGCACGCCGCCGACCGACAGCATGGTCTCCGCCGCCACCTTGTTGAGCATCGTCATGGACGCCACGGCGCGGTCCACCAGGTCGGCCGGCGCCCGGCCCGACTTGATGGCCGTGCCCACCACCCCGGTGCCGAGGGGCTTGGTCAGGAGCAGCACGTCGCCCACCCGCGCGCCACCGTTGGTCAACACGCGGTCGGCGTGCACGGCGCCCGTGACGGCGTAGCCGAACTTGATCTCCTGGTCCTGGATGGTGTGTCCGCCGAGCAGTGCGGTCCCGGCCTCCTGCAGCTTCTCGTACCCGCCACGGAAGATGGCCGCGATGTCGGCCGGATCCAATCCGTCTTTCGGAAACGCGGCGATTGCCAGCGCGGTTCGCGGCTGGCCGCCCATGGCGTAGATGTCGCTCAGCGCGTTGGCCGCGGCAATCTGCCCGTAGAGATACGGGTCGTCCACGATGGGCGTGAAGAAGTCCACCGTCTGGACCAGCGCCGGCCCGCCCTCCCACACGTACACACCGGCATCATCCGCCGTCCTGAAGTCGACCAGGACACGGGGGTCGGACGAGGGAGGGATGCCGCTCAGGACCTGAGCGAGCTCGCCAGCGGCGAGTTTACTGGCTCAACCGGCGCAGCTGACCATCTCGGTCAGCCGCTTCTTTCCGAACAGGTTCATCGATCGCTCCTGGGACAAGAAACCACGAAGCCGCGAAGGGAATCACGAAGTTCATCATGATAGATCTGCGCCGGTCCTCTTCGGTCGACACGCGCAGTCGAGATGATCCCTTCGTGCTGCCTTCGTGGTCTTCGTATCTTCGTGGTGTCGTTTTCGTCGTCACTTCCGCTCGGTCAGGTATTCGTACAGGCGCTGCAGCTCTTCTTCGTTGGCGAACGCAATCTCCAGCGTGCCGCCCTTGCGCTTGCGGTGGATGTGGACGGGCGTGCCGAGCGCGAGCCGCAGCTGCTCCTCGGCGGCGCGGGTGTGCACGTCCTTCTGCGGCGCCTGGTCGGCCGTCGGCTTCGGCGCGCTCGCCTCTCGCTTGACGAGCGCCTCGGTCTCGCGCACCGACAAACCCCGCGAGATCACCTCGCGCGCCACGCGGCGCTGATCCGTGTCGGCGGCAAGGCCGAGCAGCGCGCGCGCGTGACCCATGGCGAGCTCGCCCGACGCGACATTGCCGCGGACTTCCTCGGGCAGCTTCAGCAGCCGCAGCACGTTGGCCACCGTGGCGCGATCCTTCCCGACGCGCGCGGCGATGTCTTCCTGGCGCAGCGCGAACTCGTCCACGAGCCGCTGGTACGCCGTGGCCTCTTCGATGGGGTTCAGGTTTTCCCGCTGGATGTTCTCGATGAGCGCCATCTCGAGCTGCTGGCGATGGTCACTGTCGGCCACGTCCTTGATGACCACGGGCACGCGCAGCAGCCCGGCGCGCTGCGCGGCGCGCCACCGCCTCTCGCCCGCGATGATCTGATAGCGCTGTCGCTCCATGCCCGGGCCCGGCGGGAGCCGCCTGACGATGATGGGCTGGATGACGCCATTGCTGGCGATCGACTGGGCGAGCTCGGCGAGCCGCGTGTCGTCGTACTGCGTGCGCGGCTGGTACTCGTTGGCCTCGAGCAGGTCGATGTCCACGTCGAGCGAGGTGCGCGGCGGCTCGAGCCCCGCCGTCACGTCGGGAATGAGCGCGCTGAGGCCCTTGCCGAGGGCTGGTTTCTTCTCCACCTTCACACCGCCTGTTGTCGTTGTCTGAATTCCTCGGCGAACGCCGAGTAGGCCTCTGCGCCGCGGGACCTGGCATCGTACGCCATCACCGGCACGCCGTGGCTGGGCGCCTCGGCCAGCCGCACGTTGCGCGGGATCACGGTCCCGTACACCTTCTCCTTGAAGAACTCACGCACGTCGCGGGCGACTTGCTGTCCGAGGTTCGTGCGCTCGTCGCTCATCGTCAGCAGCACGCCCTCGATGTCCAGCGAGGGGTTGAGGCCGGTACGCACGCGCCGCATCGTGCCCACGAGATCGGCCAGTCCCTCGAGCGCGAAGTACTCGCAGTGCAGCGGAATGAGCACGCGGTCCGCGGCGACGAGCGCGTTCAACGTCAGCAGCCCGAGCGACGGGGGGCTGTCGACGAGGATGGTGTCGAACTCGTGGCGGAGGAGGTCGAGCACTTCGCGGAGGCGGTGTTCGCGGTTGGGAAGCGAGATGAGCTCGATTTCGGCGCCGGCGAGCTCGCGCGAGGACGGCATGAGGAACAAGCGCTCCGTGGACGTCGAGACGATGAAGTCGGAGGGCGGGATCGGGGGTTCGGTGTGAGTGAGAGCGTCGTAGACCGTCCCGGCCACCGCGGACATCCCCTTGCAGCCGACACCGCTGGTGGCGTTGGCCTGGGGGTCCATGTCGACGAGGAGGACGCGTTGGCCGGCCGCCGCGAGGCTGGCGCCCAGATTGATGACCGTGGTGGTCTTTCCAACCCCGCCTTTCTGGTTGGTGACAGCGATGATGCTCATCTTGTTTCTGGGTTTTGCCCTATTTTACTCGTGTTCCACGTGGAACAGGTCGCACAAGATCATTTTCACCCGATTCTGACCTTTTCGAGCACCACTAATCGGCTGCGCAGCGATTCGAGTAGGGGGAACGTAGCCTTCCAGACCAAGGGGGGCGCGATGGACTCCGCGACGTGACTACCTCCGGGTCCCCTGAAGAGGAAGATTTGACCTCCAGGGCGAAGGAACGCCTGTAGTGTCATCAAGACCCGTGGTTCGATTCGCACGGCCCGGATGGTCACGACATCCACAGCTTCGTGCAGCTCTGGCCGGGACAGCAGCTCTTCGAAACGTGCGGTCTCAACAACGGCGTCGGCCAGAGCTAGCTCGCGGACGGCTTCCCGCAGGAAGACCGCCTTCCTCGTCTTCACCTCCACCATCCGCAGATAGAGGTGGGGCGCGGCCAGTTTCAACGGGATGGCCGGTGAACCACCACCGGATCCTGCGTCGAGCACCTGTCTAGCGTCGGCCGGAAGGTGTCTGGCGGCCGCGACTGGTTCCAGAAGCAGGCGGTCAATCGCCTCGTCTTCGCCACCGGGAGATAGTTTGAACGCTGTGAGGTTGACCTTGGCGTTCCACCGTGAGAGGAGCGCGTAGTAGCGCTCCAGACCCGCCAGTAGTTCGGGACTTATGGCCAGATTTGCGTGCCGCGCCCGTCGCCTGACGCGGTCGCGAAACTCACGCGTGGTCATCGGGGTACCGAGCGACGTAAGCGCCGAGAACAGCCACCGCAGCCGGGGTTACTCCCGGAATTCGAAGCGCCTGGCCGAGAGTGGCCGGACACACCTGCTCGAAGCGATGGACCATCTCCGCCGAGAGGCCAGGAACCCGGCGATAAGGGAAGCCTCCCGGGATGCGACGGACTTCCTGGCGCTTCGCCCGCTCCACAGACTGTTGCTGCCGAGCCAGATAGCCCTCGAACTTCAGGCTAATCTCGACCGAGGCGATATCGACAGCCGACGAACCGGGCGAGGTCTCGAGCGCCACGTCGCCCTGTTTTACCAAGGATTCCAGGCGCACCTCTGGCTGCCGTAATGCCTGGGCAGCCGGGATGCGCCCCTGCGAGGGCAGCTTCACGGTCGCGTTCCTGAGGAACGCCAGATTCCTCTCGTATCGGTCTCTTCGGTCGCGGAACCGCACCCAGTCCTCATCGCCCACGAGTCCCGCTTCCCGGCCCGCAGGCGTCAGGCGGAGATCCGCGTTGTCGATCCGCAACATCAGGCGGAATTCGGCCCGAGAGGTGAACATCCGGTAGGGTTCGAGACAACCCTTCGTGATCAGGTCGTCGATCATGATCCCGATGTAGGCCTGATCCCGTCGGAGGACGAAAGGTTCGAGGCCCCTGGACCGACGGCCGGCGTTCGCACCGGCGATCAACCCCTGTCCAGCCGCCTCCTCGTAGCCAGACGTGCCGTTGATCTGTCCAGCGAGGAAGAGCCCAGGCACGCGCCTCGCCTCCAGGGAGGCGCACAGCTCCGTCGGCTGGATGAAGTCGTACTCGATGGCGTACCCGGGCCGAAGCAACCGCGCGACCTCCAAACCTGGCAGCGCGTGAACCAGCCGCTCCTGCACATCGCTCGGCAAACTCATCGAGAAGCCGTTCACATAGATGGAGTCAGACCCCACGCCTTCTGGCTCGAGGAAGAGCTGGTGCCGCTCCCGATCCGGGAAGCGCATCACCTTGTCCTCTAACGACGGGCAGTACCGCGGGCCGACGCCCTTTATCTGTCCATTGAAGAGGGGAGAAAGGTGAATATGTTTCCGCACCAGGTCGTGAACGCCCCCGGTGGTGTGGAGCAACCAGCACGGAACCTGATTCGACAGCGGTTTGCTCGTGGCGTAGGAAAACGGTACGGGAACGCTGTCTCCATGTTCCACGTGGAACACGCCTGAGCGCTCTCCGGCGACGAAGTCGATTGAACCTGAATCGAGGCGGGGAGGAGTGCCGGTTTTCAACCGCCCGATACCGAAGCCAAGGCCCCTGAGCGATTCGGCCAGATCTCGCGTAGGAGGTTCGCCGGCCCGGCCCGCCGGACGTTGCTCGGGTCCAATATGGACCAGGCCATTGAGAAAAGTGCCGGTGGTGACCACTAACGCCTTACAGGAGAATCGTCGACCATCCTCGAGGGTAAGGCCGCACACCTCGCCGGCTGACCTGAGCACGGACCCCGCCCGTCCCTCCAGCCATTCGATGCCTGGACGGGCGTCTAGTTCGTTCCTAACCCATTGACCGTAAACCACTTTATCCGCTTGCGCTCGCGGAGACCAGACGGCCGGGCCTCGGCTCCGATTCAGCAACTTGAACTGGATGCCCGTGGCGTCTATGGCGCGGCCCATCAATCCGCCTAGCGCGTCGATCTCTCGTACGAGATGTCCCTTCGCCGTCCCGCCAATCGCCGGATTACAGGGCATATGACCAACTGTGTCCCTGGACAGCGTGCAGAGTGCGACGTGGCATCCCATGCTGGCCGCCGCCCAGGCGGCCTCCACGCCGGCGTGCCCGGCGCCAACCACAATCACATCGAAATTGGTCATGTATTTGCTTGTTGAGATTCCAAGAAGGAATCCATCAAAGCCTGCCACACGCTACCACACCCCCCCTGGGGAAGGACCGCCGCGCCAGGGCGGACGGCGCCCGGCCGCCACTACTTGCCGATGCAGAAACGCTCGAAGATGTGCCGCAACAATTCGTCCGACGAGCGACGGCCGGTCACTTCCTGCAGCCGGTCCAGCGCCTCCTGGAGGTCTGCCAGCAGGAACTCCTCCGGCAGCGTGCCCGCGGAGGTGTCCAGCGCCTGCCGCGCGCGCAGGACAGCCGCGCGCGCGCCCTCGAACAGCGTGACATGCCGGAGATTGGTGACGATCGGCGCATCGCGCCACGCGGTGGCTCCGGACAGCGCCGGGCCAATGCGCCGTGCGAGTTCGTCCAGGCCGGCGCCTGTGCGCACCGAGACACGAAGCGCATCGTTCCCCCATGGCGGAAGCACATCGGGCCACGCCGATGGCAAATCCGTCTTGTTCGCGACGACGAGCCGTGGGCGAGGTTCGGAGGACGCGAGCACGCGCAGGTCTTCTTCACCAATGGGCCGCGATTGATCGAGCACCACGATGGCCAGGTCCGACACGGAGAGCGATCCGTGCGCCCGCTGCACGCCTTCGATCTCCACCTCGTCTTCGGTCTCGCGCATGCCCGCCGTGTCCACGAGCGCCAGCGACAGGCCGCCGATGTCGGCACGCTCGGTCAGCAGGTCACGTGTGGTGCCCGGCACGGCGGTCACGATGGCGCGATTGGCGTTCAGCAGCGCGTTGAAGAGGCTCGACTTCCCCACGTTGGGCGCCCCGACAATGGTCACCATCGCGCCCTCGCGAATCAGGCGGCCGCGGCCGGCATCCCTGAGCACGCGGTTGAACTCCGCGACCACGTGGTCCAGCGCGCCAGCGAGCTCACCCGTTTCGATGAAGTGATAGCCCTCGTCCGGAAAGTCGAGTGAGGCCTCGAGCCGCGCCACGAGATCGAACAGGCCGGCCTCGATACGCCCAATCGCGCCGGTGAGCGTCCCCTCCAGTTGATCGAATGCCGCGCGCGCCTGCAGCGGCGTCACCGCTTCGATGAGGTCGGCCACCGCCTCCGCCTGCACGAGATCGCGCTTGCCGTTGAGGAACGCGCGCAAGGTGAACTCTCCCGGCTCCGCCAGCCTCGCGCCCAGCGCCACAGCCGAGCGCAGGATGGCGGCCAGCACCACCGGGCTCCCGTGTGCGGAGATCTCCACGACGTCCTCGCCGGTGTAGGAGGCCGGCGCCGGGAAGGTGGTGACCACCACCTCGTCGCCGACAGCGGAATGGAGATCGATGGCTCTGGTACTGAGGCGCGAGAAGGTGGCGCGCCGGGGCTCGAACGGTGCGGTATGGCCGGTGAGCGCGGTGGCCACGCGCACGGCGTCGGCGCCACTCAGCCGGATCACCCCAAGGCCGCCTCGCCCTGGCGGGGTGGCCACCGCAACAATCGTGTCGGCGGTGGAGAACATCGGCCCCCCTGCGGCGAGCTAATTGACCGAGATGATGACGGTCTTCTCGAACGCGTCGCCGATGCTCTCCGACGAGACGCCCACGATCTCGGAGACCGCCAGGTGAACGATGCGGCGTTCGTATGGGTTGAGCGGCCCGATCTCCTGCGCCAGCCCGGTGGTCCTGGCCTTCTCGCCCAGGAACAGGGCCATCTGCCGGAGCTCCGCGTCCTTGCCCTTCCGGTAACCCATGCAGTCCACCACCAGCCGCCGCCCCTCGGTGGCATCGTTGCGGAAGATGGCCGACACCACGTGCTGCAAGGCCGCCAGCGCCTCGCCCTGGCGACGCGTCAGCAGATTGCCATCCTCGCCGTCGAGGTTGATGCGCAGCCCGTCCGGCATCTCCTCGGCGGACGCAGTCAGCTGGAGACCCATCTTCTGGGCCACGGTCTGGACGAACTCGGTGATTTCGCTGGTATTGGCCATGGCGTCTCTCAATTTTTCGCCTTCGCGGGCGTCGGGGGCATCATCGACATGGTCAGGTACTGCTGGCCGATGGCCCACAGATTACTGATTGTCCAGTAGATCACCAAGCCGCTCGGGTAGGCGAGGAACATGAACGTGAACATGATCGGCATGATCATCATCACGCGCTGCTGCACCGGGTCGGCCGAGGTCGGCATGATCTTCTGCTGCCAGAACATCGTGGCGCCCATCAGCAGCGGGGTGATGTACAGCGGATCGGGCCGCGACAGGTCCACGATCCAGCCGAGGAACTCGGCCCCTCGGATCTCGATGGCCTGCGAGAGCATCGCGTAGAACGCGAACAGGAAGGGGAAGGTGAGCAGCATCGGCACGCAGCCGCTGGCCGGGTTGACGCCCTTCTCCTTGTAGAGCGCCATGACTTCCTCGTTCATCTTCTGGCGCTGGGGATCGGTGATCTTGTACTGCGCGTAGCGAGCCTGGATGGCCTTCATCTGAGGCTGGATCTCCTGCATCTTGCGCATGGATTTCACAGACTTCTGACGAAGCGGGAACATCGCGAGGTTGATGAGCACCGTGAGCGCGACGATCGCCCATCCCCAGTTGCCGACGTACTGGTGTACCCACTTCAGGGCCCCGAGCAGCGGCACCGCCAGCCACGAGAAGATGCCGAAGTTGATGACCCGCACCACCTCGGTGTTGATGGCGCGCAGGTCGTCGAACGCCTTGGGACCGAAGTAGAACCGCTGAGTGGCCTGCGGCGACTGGAACCGCACGCCGAAGGCGGCATAGCGCCCCGGCGGCGCGTCAGGGGTCTTCGGTGGCACCACGAACGACGTGTGGTCGAAGCGCATCGGCGCCGGCTGCTCGCCGTCATTCAGCACGAGCGCGGCGAAGTAGTGGTCGTCGATGCCCGCATACAGGAAGGGGCCGTCCTGGGTGCCGGGCGCGGCACCCAGCCGCGTTACCGAGTTGTCCTGGTGAACCAGCGCCTGCGCGGGCGTCGAGTAGCTGGGCGCGAGGAAGCTGCCCTGGTCGGCGTGCGCGATGTCATCCCCGAGGCCGGGGCCCCAGTCGATAGCCGGGTTCAGCGCCTGCGTGCCCAGTTGCGCAGTCACCGCCGCCGAAACGACGTAGCCGTCCGGCTGGAGCGTGAACGCCTTGGTCACGCGGAGACCGTCCGCATCATGCCACTCGAACGACAGCGTGACGGGTGCGGAGGTCGCATCCAGGCTCGCCGGGGCGGTGCTGTGGAAGAGCGCGCCGTTGACGCGCGAGGTCTGCGCGGGATCGTCCATCCGGAGCGAGAACGGGGTGAGCGCGTTGTTGACGCTGTCGGCACTCGGAACCAGGTCCAGCGGCTGGCCCGCATCGTCCAGGTAGTGCTTCAGCACCCAGTGCCGCAGCCGGGCCCCACGGTTGGTGAAGACCGCCCGGACCGAGGTGGTCTCGACCGTGATGTCCCGTTCGTCGGCCTCACCGGTCACGACCGTGCTGGCCGGAGCGGGCGTCGCAACGGCAGCAGGTTGGACAGGAGCCACGGCAGGAGCGCTGCCGGGCGCCGGCGTGAGGGGCGCCCCGGCGGAGGGCGTTCCGCCTGCCCCGGCGGGCTGGGTCGCCGGAGGCGGGGCGGGTGGGGCGAAGTAGCTCTGGTAGAAGAACAACACCAGAAACGAGAGCGAGATGGCGAGGAGAACGCGGCGTTCCATTGAGAAGGGGGGCCGAAACCTCAGAAAACCTTAATATGAGTGCCGCTGGGGCACCGGATCGTAGCCGTGGCCGCCAAGCGGGTGGCACCTGCACAGCCGCCGGGCGCCCAGCCAGCTGCCCCGGACGAGGCCGAACCGCGCGACGGCCTCGGTTGTGTAATCGGCACAGCCGGGGACGAAGCGGCAGCTGCCCGCAAACCATGGCGAAAACACGGCTTTATACGCGCGAATGAGGGCGAGGCCCACTCGGGCCGGGACGGACGTGGCGAGGGCGTCCGGGCTGGTTTCGCCGGTCGAGAAGTGCTCGGAACTCGGCCTCGAGAGTGACATAGGACGCATCGAGCATCTCGCGGCGGGGCACGACGACGATGTCGAACCCGCCTTCAGGTTTGTGATGGCGGAACAACTCCCGGACCAGGCGTTTGGCTCGGTTCCTGACCACAGCCGAGCCCATCTTCCGGGTAGCGGCGATGCCGAGCCGTGCGCCAGCCCGACCATTGGGAATCACGAACATCGTCATCAGGCGACCTGAGTGGCGATGTCCGGTGTTGTAAATCCGCTCGAACTCTTCGCGCTTCCGGATGTGCTCGTCCGCGCGAAAGGCGGGCATCTCAGGCTTCGTCCGACACCGTCAGGCGCTTGCGGCCCTTGGCGCGGCGCCTCTTGAGCACCTGCCGTCCGTCCTTGGTGGACATCCGCACCAGGAACCCGTGAGTTTTCGCCCGCCGACGGTTATTCGGCTGGAACGTACGCTTGCCCTTCTTGGATCTGGCCATGTTTTCCCTCTGAACGAACCTCCGATTGTATGCCCCCGGTCCTGCCCTGTAAAGGCCCATCGGCGTGCTAGAGTGTGCGTTCGCCTGTCCGAGTTTTCCACACCTGTGGAAAAACTTGTGGAAAAGGCCCGAATATCCAGGCCTGAACGCCTCCAGAAGTCCGGTCTTTCGCCGCTTTTTCTCCTTTCTGTGCCAATGCCGACGACGAACATCTGGGATCAGGTGCTGACCATCATCGAGGGGAAGGTGGGGCCCCACAGCTTCTCGACCTGGTTCAAACCGACGTCGCTCAAGGTTGACGAGGGCCGGTCGCTCGTGGTCCGGGTGCCAGCGCCGCTCTACGTGGAGTGGCTTCCCCGCCACTACTCGGTGGTGCTCGCCGAGGCCCTGGCCGAGGTTGGCCGGGCACAGGCCCAGCTGGTGTTCCAGGTGGGCGCGGCACCGGGGGCACCGGCTGCCGCTCCACCTGCACCCTTGGCCGCGGCCGTGACGTCCGAGGCGTTGCCGGTCCTTCCGGAACGCGTGGCCGATACCGAGCCGGCCACACCCGGCCCGGTCATTCCCGGTGGCCTCAATCCCCGCTACACCTTCGACACCTTCATCGTCGGGCCGTCGAACCAGTTCGCACATGCGGCCTGCCGCGCGGTGGCCGAGGCGCCGTCGCGGTCCTACAACCCGCTGTTCATCTATGGTGGGGTGGGGCTGGGCAAGACGCACTTGATGCACGCCATCGGGCACTACGTCGTTCAGCACAACCCCTCCCTGACGCTCACCTACATCTCGTCCGAGCGCTTCATGAACGAGATGATCAACGCCGTGCGTTTCGATCGCATCCTCGAGTTCCGCGCGCGGTATCGCAGCGTGGACGTTTTGCTGGTGGATGACATCCAGTTCGTCTCGGGCAAGGAAGGCACGCAGACCGAGTTCTTCCACACGTTCAATGCGCTGCACGACGCCCAGAAGCAGATCGTGATCAGCAGCGATCGTCCGCCTCACGAGATCCCGGCGCTCGAAGAACGCCTGCGCTCGCGGTTCGAGTGGGGACTCATCGCCGACATCCAGTCACCGGATATCGAGACGAAGACGGCCATCCTGAAGAAGAAGGCCGAAACCGAGGCGGTGCCGCTGCCCGACAACGTTGCCATGTACATCGCCAGCCGCATCAAGTCGAACATCCGCGAGTTGGAGGGATCTCTCATCCGATTGCTGGCCTACGCCTCGCTCACCGGCCGTCCGCTCACCATCGAGCTCGCGCAGGACGTGCTCAAGAATGTGCTGGATCACGACGACCGCGCGGTGACCATCGAGCAGATCCAGAAGTTCGTGGCCGACTACTACCAGTTGAAGCTGAACGAGCTCAAGTCGCGCAACAACTCGAAGTCGGTCGCCATGCCCCGCCAGGTCGCGATGTACTTGTGCAAGATGCTGACGCACGCCTCGCTGCCGGAGATCGGGCGCAGCTTCGGCGGGAAGCACCATTCCACCGTTATTCACTCCATCAAGAAGGTGGAGGAACTTCGCAAGACCAGCCCGGATTTCAACAGCCAGGTGGGCAACTTCCTCGAGTCGTTCAAGTAGATCCCGGGGCGTACAGCGGGGATCCACAGGCTCAGGTGTTGGCGGCCTGTGGACGTCTGTGCATGGGGCGAAAGCCCCCTGTCGCGCGGCCGGATCATCCACACGCCGGCCACAGAAAAACTCACAGGGTAAGTTACTGATAAAACGGGACTTACCGTCGAAGTTAATTTCCTGAACGGGACCTAGTTCCTGTATAATTATTTGTCTTCGCCTTTTCTCTTTTCCCCAGAGGTTAAGCAGCACATGGAACTGGTCGCCCGAAAAGCCGATCTTGTGCGTGAACTGCAGTTCTTCCAGCAGATCGTCGAGCGCAAGAACACCATTCCCATCCTGGCCAACGTGCTCATCGAGGCGACCGGTAACGAGATCACCCTCCTGGCCACGGACCTCGAGGTGACCCTGCGCAGCCGGGCCGAAGCGGCGGTCTCGCGCCATGGCGCCGTCACCCTGCCTGCCAAGAAGCTCTACGAGGTGGTGCGCGCGTTGCCCGACGGCGACGTGAACATCGAGACGGAAAAGGGCGGCAACGGCGTGAAGGTGTCTGGCGGGCAGTTCAGCTCGCGCATGCCCACGCTGCCGCGCGAGGACTTCCCGACCATCACCGAGCCGCCCGGCGCCGCGAAGGCGTCCATCAAGGGTTCCACGCTCGCGCAGATGATTGCGAAGACGCAGTTTGCCATCACCGGCGAAGACACGCGCTATTACCTGAACGGCGCGCAGTTCGTGCTCGGGCCCGACCAGATGACCATGGTCGCCACCGATGGGCATCGTCTTGCGCTGGTGCACGCCGATCGCGAAGGCCAGCACAAGGGCGAGGACGTGAAGGCCATCCTGCCGCGCAAGGCCCTGGCCGAGCTCGGCCGGCTGCTGGCGGAATCGGACGGCGAAGTGCTGTACGAACGTGGAGAGAACCACCTGTTCTTCGAGATCGGCCCGCGGCTGCTGATGTCGCGCATGATCGACGGGCAGTTCCCGGCCTACGAGAAGGTGGTCCCGAAGAACAACGACAAGCACATCGAGTTCGAGCGGGATCGACTCATGAACGCGGTGCGCCGCGTGGCGCTGCTGTCGAACGAGCGTTCGCGCGCGGTTAAGTTCCAGGTGGAGACCGGCAAGGTCGAAGTCACCTCGAGCAGCCCTGAGTTCGGCGAGGCGCGCGAGCCGATTGCCGTGGACTACACCGGGCCGGAGATCACCATCTGCTTCAACGCCCAGTATGTCATCGACTTCCTGAACGCCGTCGACTGCGACATCGTCGCGCTCGAATTGAAAGACGACGTGAGCCAGGCCGTGATGAAGCCGGTGGGCGTGGAAGGGTACGACTATACCTACGTGATCATGCCCATGCGGGTGTGATTGCCGGAGACAGAGACCAGCGTGTCAGAGATTGAACAGACGGTTCCGCAGGGCGCGGGCACCCAGGATTACGGCGCCGAGAGCATCAAGGTCCTCGAAGGCCTCGAGGCCGTCCGCAAGCGGCCGGCCATGTACATCGGGTCCACCGGGCCGGCAGGCCTGCACCATCTGGTGTACGAGATCGTCGACAACTCCATCGACGAAGCGCTGGCCGGGTATTGCACCGAGATCAACGTCACGCTGCACCTCGACCAGTCGGTCACCGTGGTCGACAACGGCCGCGGCATCCCGGTGGACATGCACGAGAGCGGCCGGCCGGCGGCCGAGGTCGTGCTCACCGTGCTGCACGCCGGCGGGAAGTTCGACAACAAGAGCTACAAGGTCTCGGGCGGGCTGCACGGCGTGGGCTCGTCGGTCGTCAACGCCCTGTCCGAGCGGTTGGAACTGGAGATCTGGAGGAACGACCAGGTCTACCAGCAGACCTACGAGCGCGGCGTCCCGATGGGCGATCTGCTCGTCACCGGCACGACCAGGCGCCGCGGGACGAAGATCACCTTCAAGCCTGACGACCGGATCTTCGAGACGGGCGACTTCAGCTTCGACACGCTGGCGCAGCGCCTGCGCGAGCTCGCGTTCCTGAACGCCGGCCTCGTCATCACGCTCGACGACGAGCGCGACGGCAAGAGCCACCGCTTCCACTACGAGGGCGGCATCGTCTCGTTCGTCGAGCACCTGAACAAGAACAAGGGCCTCGTCAACGAGAAGGCCATCTACATGCGGGGCGTGCGCGAAGGCATCGACGCCGAGATCGCGCTGCAGTGGAACGACGGCTACAACCCGCAGGAATTCTCGTTCGCCAACAACATCAACACCCACGAGGGCGGGACGCACCTGTCCGGGTTCCGGTCCGCGCTCACGCGCACCATCAACGCGTATGCCGCGCGGAACAACCTGACGAAGGACCTCAAGGACGCCACGATCAGCGGCGACGACATCCGCGAGGGGATGACGGCCGTCATCAGCGTGAAGATACCGCAGCCGCAGTTCGAAGGGCAGACGAAGACGAAGCTCGGCAACACCGAGGTGAAGGGCATCGTCGAAGCCATCGTCAACGACAAGCTCGGCGCCTACCTCGAAGAGAACCCGGTTGTCGCGAAGAAGGTCGTCTCGAAGTCGGCGGATGCCGCACGGGCACGCGAAGCGGCCCGCAAGGCCCGGGATCTGGTGCGCCGCAAGGGCGCGCTCGACGGCGGATCGCTCCCCGGCAAGCTGGCGGACTGCCAGGAGCGGGATCCGGCGCAGTCGGAAATCTACATCGTCGAGGGCGAGTCGGCCGGCGGATCGGCGAAGCAGGGACGCGATCGGCGGTTCCAGGCCATCCTGCCCATCAAGGGCAAGATCCTGAACGTCGAGCGCGCGCGCCTCGATCGGATGCTCAGCTCCGACGAGATCAAGACGATGATCGCGGCGCTCGGCTGCGGAATCGGCACCGAGGACTTCGACATCGAGAAGCTCCGCTACCACCGCATCATCATCATGACCGACGCGGACGTGGACGGCTCACACATCCGCACGCTGCTGCTGACGTTCTTCTACCGGCAGATGGCGCCGCTGGTCGAGCGCGGCCACATCTTCATCGCGCAGCCGCCGCTGTTCCGCGCCAAGCGTGGGCGCGTCGAGACCTTCATCAAGGACGAGCGCGCGCTCGAGAACTTCCTGGTGCACCGGGCGGTGGAATCGAGGATCGTCACGCTCGCGGACGGCAGCGAGCTCTTCGGCCCGTCGCTCGAGAAGGCGCTGCACGGCATCATGGGTTACCAGAAGGTGCTGCAGGTGGTCCAGCGGCGCGGCCATGCCCGCGACGTTGTCGAGGGATTGCTCGACCGCGAGGTGCGGGACCGCAGTTTCTTCGACGACGAGGCGCACGTGCAGGGGCTGGCCGATCAGTTGACCACGCCGCTCCGCGACGTGCTGGCGGTGAAGGACGAGGAGCACAACACGTTCGCACTCCGGGTGGACGATCGCTCGACTGGCTACTCCCGCGTCAGCGTGGTCGGCCTCGACTTCGTGCTGTCCGGCGAATACCGGACGCTCGGCGCCAGCTACGCCGAGATCAAGGACGTGCTGCGCACGCTTCGCAAGGGTCCCATCGAAGTCCGCGTCGTCGCGGCTTCGAAGGCGGAGGAAGAGCCGCTCGAACCCGAGACGGAAGCGTCGGAACCGGAAGCCGAGGAGGCTGCGGCCCCGACACCCGCGGCGGCCCGCAGGGATCAGGGCCCGGTGTTCATCGCCACCCTCGACGAGCTGGTGGAGCACTTCATCGCGCTCGGCCGCAAGGGCGTGGCGGTCAACCGCTACAAGGGCCTCGGCGAGATGAATCCGGACACGCTCTGGGCGACCACGATGAACCCGGAGACCCGCACCCTGCTTCAGGTGCGGGCCGAGGACCACACCGAAGCGGACCAGATGTTCACCACGCTGATGGGCGACCAGGTGGAGCCGCGGCGCAAGTTCATCGAGGACAACGCGCTCGACGTGCGCAACCTCGATATCTGACCAGATCCCTGACTCCTGACTCCTGATTCCTGATTCCTGACTCCTGATTCCTGATTCCTGATTCCTGAATGTCCACGACCGAATCCAGAATCCCCGTCAACATCGAAGACGAGATGAAGCGCTCGTACCTGGATTACGCGATGAGCGTGATCATCGGGCGCGCGCTGCCCGACGTGCGCGACGGGCTGAAGCCCGCGCACCGGCGCGTCCTCTACGCGATGCGGCAGATGGGGCTGGCCAGCAACCGCGCCTACCGGAAATGCGCGAAGATCGTCGGTGAGGTCATCGGCAACTACCACCCGCACGGCGACGCGTCCGCGTACGACACGCTGGTACGCCTGGCGCAGGACTTCAACATGCGCAACCCCCTGGTCGACGGCCAGGGCAACTTCGGGTCCGTGGACGGGGACCCGCCGGCCGCCTACCGGTACACCGAGGCCCGCCTCGAAGCGCTTGCCGAGGCGATGATGGACGACCTCGACAAGGACACCGTCGACTTCGTCCCGAACTTCGACGAGACCACCGAGGAGCCGACGGTGCTGCCGGCGGCCTTCCCGAACATGCTGGTGAACGGGTCCACGGGCATCGCCGTGGGGATGGCCACCAACATCCCGCCGCACAACATGCGCGAGGTCATCGACGCCGTCGTCTGGGTCGTCGAGAAGACCCTGATGGCCCCGCCGGACGCGCCGAGGCTGACGCGCGAGCAGAAGCTCCGCGAGTTGATCAGGCTGGTGCCCGGACCCGACTTCCCGACTGGCGGGCTCATCATCGGGCGGCGCGGCATCCACGAGGCCTACCTGACGGGCCGCGGCGGCATCCAGGTGCGCGCGCGCGCGGAGATCGAGCAGACGAAGAAGGGCGACCGCACCCAGATCGTCGTCCACGAGATCCCCTTCCAGGTCAACAAGAAGAACCTGCTCGAGCGCATGGCCGACCTGGTGCGCGAGAAGACCATCGAGGGCATCTCGGACATCCGCGACGAGTCGGACCGCGACGGCATGCGCGTCGTCATCGAGCTCAAGCGCGACGCCGTCGGCGAGGTGGTGCTGAACAACCTCTACAAGCACACCCAGCTGCAGCAGACGTTCGGCATCATCATGCTGGCAATCGTGGCCGGCCGGCCGCGGGTGTTGAACCTGCTCGAGATCATCGACCACTTCGTCGACTTCCGCCGGGAGGTGGTGCGGCGGCGGACCGAGTTCGAGCTGCGGAAGGCCGAGGCCCGCGCGCACATTCTCGAGGGCCTGCGGATCGCGCTCGACCACCTCGACGCGGTGATCAGCCTGATCCGCGGATCGCGCAACCCCGCCGAGGCGAAGATCGGCCTCGTCACCCAATTCGGGCTGAGCGAGGTCCAGTCGCAGGCCATCCTCGACATGCAACTCCAGCGCCTCACGGGACTGGAACGCCAGAAGATCCTGGACGAGCTCGCTGAGCTCATGAAGCTCATCGAGCGGCTGCGCGCCATCCTGGCCAACCAGCAACTGTTGCTGCAGATCGTCGTCGACGAGTTGAAGGCGGTGCAGGCGCGCTTTGGCGAGGAGCGGCGGACCCGGATCCTCGAGGAAGAAGGCGAGCTGAGCATCGAGGACCTGATCGCCGAGGAGGACGTGGCGATCACGGTCACCGACACCGGATACATCAAGCGCACACCCATCACCACCTATCGCGCGCAGCGCCGCGGTGGCCGGGGCCGCATCGGCATGCGGACGCGCGAAGAAGATGTGGTGAACCACCTGTTCGTGGCCTCCACCCACTCGGTGCTGATGGTGTTCTCGGACCGCGGGCGCGCCTACTGGCTGAAGGTGCACGAGATTCCCGACGTCGGTGCGGATGGGCGAGGCAAGTCCATCGCGAACCTGGTCCAGATGGAGAGCGGCGAGCGCATCGCCGACATGCTGCCCGTGCGCGACTTCGACGACCAGCACTTCATCGTCATGGGCACGCGCAAGGGCACGGTGAAGAAGACCGAGCTCTCGGCGTTCAGCAACCCGCGGGCCGGGGGCATCATCGCGATGGGCATCGACGAGGGCGATGCCGTGATGGCCGTGCAGATGTCGGATGGCGCCAGCGAGGTGTTCATCGGCACGCGCGAAGGCAAGGCCATCAGGTTCCCCGAAGACGACGTGCGGCCCATGGGTCGGACGGCGTACGGCGTGCGGGGCATCCAGCTTCGCGAGGGTGACGAAGTGGTGGCCATGCAGGTCGCCAAGCCCGGCGGCACGCTGCTCACCGTCACCGAGCGCGGCTACGCGAAGCAGACGGCGATCGACGAGTACCGCGTCACCAGCCGCGGCGGCCTGGGCGTGAAGAACGTCGAGATCACCGAGCGGAACGGCCCGGTCGTGAACATCGCCCAGGTGCACGAAGAAGACGATCTGCTGGTCATCACCGAGCAGGGCAAGATCCTGCGCACGCTGGCGGGCGACATCCGCACGGCGGGACGTGCCACGCAGGGCGTCCGCCTGATGGACCTCGAAGCGGGCGACCGCGTGGTGTCCATCGCATTGATTCCGAAGACCGAAGACGAGCCGGTGGAGGGAGCGACACCTCCCGATGACCTTGTCCAGCCGGACGAAGAGTAGTAGGCTCGGCCTCGCTGAAAACCCCGAGGAGGCAAGGATGATACGGTCCCGCGTGCAATCCACTCTGAAGGCTGTGCTGCTGTTGCTGCCGATCGTGGCTCTCGAGGTGGCGTGCTCGCGTCCGCCCGAGCAGCAGATGCTGACCCAGTACTTCCGGGCGGCGCGGAACCGGGACAACACCACGGCGGCCATGATGTCGGCGGTCACGCTGGACCCCCGGCAGCAGGGCTCGGTGGAGAGCTTCGACATCACGTCCGTCGGCGCCGAACAGCGATCGCCCCTGAACCTGAAGGCGCTGCTCGACGCCGCCGAGCAGGCCCGAACGGCCGAAGCCGAGTTTCAGAAGCAGAAGAGGGCCTATTCGAACGCCAACCTGAAGACGATCGAAGAAGTGCTCAAGCTCGAGAGCAACCCCAATGCCAAGCTCACGCCGCAACAGGCGGCGGTGAAGCCGGTATGGGACAAGTGGCGCGCCGACACCGCCACGTTCGTCAAGAATCTCACCGCCGCGCGGGCCGCCGTGACCGCGGCCACCGGCCCCGTCGAAGCCTCGCTGACGCAGCCCGGGCAGCCGAAATTCGACGTGAATACGTTCGATGGGGAGTGGGTGAACAAGGACGTGGCCATCAAGACCCAGTTCACGAGCCCCGAAGGGCAGACGTCCGAGAAGGATCTCGTGATCACCATGTCGAAGGCGGTGGGCACCCAGGCAGGCGCCCCTCGCGAGGGTAAGTGGATCATCACGAAGATCGCAGGACTCTGAGGGTCAGGCGAAAGGCAGAAGGCAGAAGGACCGACGTCACGCCCGCTCGAGCTTCGCGTACTTCGCGCGCAGCGTCTTCTGCCCCACCGAGATGAACCGGACGACCAGCTTCTGGTCGTCCTCCAGGTCTTCCACGCTCATCACCGTGCCCACGCCGAACTGCCCGTGCTTCACGCGCGCGCCGGGACGGAGGCCCCCGGTCTGGTCCTCGTCCTCGTACATGAACGGCGGCGGCTGCTCCCGCGCGCGGTCGGGCCCGCGCCTTGGAGGCCGCGCGTAGGGGTTGGCGCGGTACTCCCAGCCTCCCCGGGTGCCCCGGTAGGGCGACGAGGTGGTCGAGAGTTCCTGCTCGACGAGGTCGGCGGGAATCTCGTCGAGGAAGCGTGACGGCTCGGTGGCCTGGTACTCGCCAAACACCCGGCGCCTCGCCGCGCTCGTCAGCACCAGGCGCTTGCGCGCGCGGGTGATGCCCACATAGCACAGGCGCCGTTCTTCCTCGAGCTCGGCATCGTCTTCGCGGGCGCGCGAGTGGGGGAAGAGCCCCTCTTCGAGCCCGGCCATGACGACCACCGGGAACTCCAGGCCCTTGGCCGAGTGAAGGGTCATCATCAGCACGCGGGCGTCGCGGCCGCCCTGTTCCTTGTCCACGTCCGAGAGCAGGGAGAGGCGGTCCACGAACCCCCCAAGCGAGGTTTCCGGCTCGCGCGCTTCGTACTCCCGGGCCGCCGACACGAGCTCCATCAGGTTCTCGATGCGGGCCTCCGATTCCTCGGACCGGTCCTCACGCAGGTCGCGCAGATAGCCGGACTGGTCCAGGGCCTTGCCCAGCGTGATCGCCACCGTCTCGCGCCTCGCCGTGTCCGCGAGCGCGGTCATCATGTCGCGGAAGGCCGCGAGCGATGCCACCTGGCGAGGGTTCAGGAGGCGCTGGTCCACGGCGGTGACCAGCTTCGACCACAGCGAGTTCGAGGCCACCGTGGGCTGCAGGCCGGCAAGCAGGGGCGGCAGGGTCTCGTCCACCTGGCCCGCGTCCACCTGCTCGAGTGCGTCCATCACGCCCTTGCCGATGCCGCGGGCGGGCGTGTTGATGACACGCCTCAGCGCCACATCGTCGTGGGGATTGAGGATCAGCTTCAGGTAGCTGAGCGCGTCCTTGATTTCCCGGCGCTCGTAGAAGCCAACACCACCGAGGATGACATACGCGATGCCGGCCGCCCTGAGCGCGTCTTCCACCGACCGCGACTGGGCGTTGGTGCGATAGAGCACCGCCATCGTCGCGTCGATGTCGTCCTGCATGGTGCTCCTCGCGACGCGGGTGATGAACTCGGCTTCCTCGAGCTCGTCGGAGGCACGGAAATAGACGATCTTGGCGCCGCCCTTCCGGTCGGTCCAGAGCGCTTTCTCCTTGCGATTGCGGTTGTTGCCGATGACGGCTGAAGCCGCGTCGAGAATGACCTGGGTGGACCGGTAGTTCCGCTCGAGGCGCACGACCACGGCCTCGGGGAAGTCGGCCTCGAAGTCCATGATGTTGCGGAGATCGGCCCCGCGCCATTTGTAGATGGATTGATCGGGGTCACCGACGACGGCCAGGTTGCGATGGCCGCCGGCGAGCTGCTTCACCAGCAGGTACTGCGGACGATTGGTGTCCTGGTACTCGTCCACCATCACGAACCGGAAGCGACGGGCGTACCGATCGCGGAGTGAAGGATTCTTCTCGAACAGGTCCACCGTCTTCAGCAGCAGGTCGTCGAAGTCGAGCGCGCTGGCCTCGGTCAGCGCCTTCGTGTATCCGTGGAACAGCCGTCCAATCTCGCGGTCCCGCGGGTTCCACGTGTTCTCGAACGACTCGGGCCCTTCCATCCGGTTCTTGGCGTGGCTGATGCGCCCGAGGACCATCCGGGCCTGGTAGGTCCCCTCGTCCAGGCCGTATTCCTTGACCAGCTGCTTGATGACGGCCTGCTGATCGGCCGAGTCGTAGATGGTGAAGTCGCGGCTCAGCCCGATGTGGCCGGCCTCCCGCCTGAGCAGGCGGGCACAGAGCGCGTGGAAGGTGGAGATCCACATCGCGCGGCAATCGACGCTGAGCAGCGCCTCCACCCGCTCGCGCATCTCTGCCGCGGCCTTGTTGGTGAACGTGACGGCGACAATCTCGTCGGGATGCGCCACGCGCTCTGAAACGAGATAGGCGATGCGGTGCGCGATGACGCGCGTCTTGCCCGAGCCCGCGCCTGCAAGAATGAGCAGCGGGCCTTCCGTGTGGCGGACCGCGGCTTGCTGCTCTGGATTGAGCGAGGAGAGAAGATCCAACTCTCCTATTCTACTGTGACGCTCTTCGCGAGATTCCTCGGTTGATCGACATCACAGCCGCGTCGAACGGCAATGTGGTACGCGAGCAACTGCAGCGGGATGGTGAGCGCCACGGGCGTGAGCAGCGGTGTGGTGGCAGGAATTGCCACGAGTGCGTCGGAATGGCGATCCAGGAGATCGACGAGCGGACTATCACCCTCGGAGGTGATGGCGATGACCGAGCCCCCACGTGCCTTCGCCTCCTGGATGTTGCCGAGCATCTTCTCGAAGACGGCATCGCGGGGCGCCAGCGCCACGACGGGCATGGCCTCGTCGATGAGGGCGATGGGCCCGTGCTTCATCTCACCGGCCGGATAGCCCTCGGCGTGAATGTAGGAGATCTCCTTCAGCTTCAACGCGCCTTCGAGGGCGATGGGGTAGTTCACGCCGCGGCCGAGATAGAGGAAATCGGACCGGTTGTAGAACCGCCCCGCGATCTCTTCCATGACCTTCGACGCCTGCAGCGCGCCTTCCACGACTTGCGGCAGCTGCATCAGCGCGTCGATGGCGGATCGACGCGCTTCCGCGGAGAGCGTCAGTCGGATTTCGGAGAGCCGCAGCGCGAGCAGATAGAGCGCGACGAGCTGGGTGGTGAAGGCCTTCGTGGACGCGACGCCAATCTCCGGTCCGGCGTGGGTGTAGATGGTGCCCTCGGCCTCGCGTGTCGCCATGCTGCCGACGACGTTGCAGATGGCGACGCTGCGGGCGCCCTTGGCTTTCGCCTCGCGCAACGCCGCCAGGGTGTCGGCGGTCTCGCCAGACTGGGTGATGGCGACGGTCAGGGAGCGATTGTCGACGATGGGGTTGCGGTACCGGAACTCGGATCCATAATCCACTTCCACCGAGATGCGGGCCAGTTCCTCGATCATGAACTTGCCCACGAGCGCCGCGTGCCACGAGGTGCCGCACGCCACCATCACCACCTTGTCCACGGCGGCAAGGTCCTCCGGGCTGATGGCGAGCTCGTCCAGGAACGTCTGGGCGGAGTCCACGGACACGCGGCCGAGGATCGTCTCGCGCAGCGCGTGCGGCTGCTCGACGATCTCTTTCAGCATGAAGTGCTTGTAGCCGGCCTTCTCGGCCATCACCGGGTCCCACGTCACACGGGTGGGGGTATGCGTGATCGCCGTGCCGTCGAGGGACCGGAAGGTGGCGCCCTCCGGCGTGACCACTGCCATCTCGCGGTCGTCCATGAACACCACATTCCTGGTGTGCGCGAGGATGGCGGGCACGTCGCTGGCCACGAAGTACTCGCCCTCGCCCAGCCCGACCACGATCGGCGGGCCATTGCGCACGGCAACCAGCTTGTTCGGATCGTCCGCCGAGAGCAGCACCAGGGCGAAGAGGCCGCGCACCCGAGCCATGGCCCGTTGCACGGCCCCCTCGAGGCCGTCCGATCGCCACTCGTCCTGGACCAGGTGGGCCACGACCTCGGTGTCGGTCTCCGACTCGAACCGGTGGCCCCTGGCAACGAGGTCCCGCTTCAGCTCCAGGTAGTTCTCGATGATGCCGTTGTGCACCACGACCAGCCGCCCGGTGCCGTCACGGTGTGGATGGGCGTTCTCTTCGGTCGGCCGTCCGTGCGTGGCCCAGCGAGTGTGGCCCAGGCCGTACTGCCCGTCGAGCGGCGCCTTCGCGAGCGATTGCTCCAGGTTCGAGAGCTTGCCGGCGCTGCGGCGGATGTCGAGGTGGCCGTTGTTGACCACGGCAATGCCCGCCGAGTCGTAGCCGCGATACTCGAGGCGCCTGAGCCCGTCGAGGATGACGGGGACGACGGGTTTCGAGCCGATGTATCCAATGATCCCGCACATTACTCTTCACTTCTCACTTTTCACTTCTCACTTCTCACTTTTCACTTCTCACGTTCCTGCGGCTGACCCAGCCAGGCTTGTTCTCCTGCCGCGCGCGGCCGATGCCCAGCGCGTCGGGCGGAACATCCTCGGTGACCGCGGAGCCAGCCGCCACGTAGGCGTGATCGCCAATCGTGACCGGGGCGACCAGCGTGGAGTTGCTGCCGACGAACGCGCCCTTGCCGATCACGGTCGGGTGCTTGCGCATGCCATCGTAATTGCAGGTGATGGTGCCGGCGCCGATGTTCGATTGCTCGCCAATGGTGGCGTCGCCGAGGTACGCCAGATGGTTGGCCTTGGCACCCGCGCCGAGCGAGGTGTTCTTGAGCTCGACGAAATTGCCCACGCGGGCGTCGCCACCGAGCACCGACCCGGGCCTGAGGTGCGCGAAAGGGCCCACGCTGCAGCCCGTTCCGATCGTCGAGTCCACGACGACGGAGTGGTTCAGCAGGGTGACGCGATCGCCGACCGTCGAGTTGACGATGCGGGTGCCCGAGTGAATCTCGCAGGCGGTGCCCACCCGAGTCGACCCCTCCAGGTGGACGCACGGGTGAATCACGGTGTCCGCGCCCACTTCCACGTCGCTGTCGATGTAGGTGGTCGCGGGATCGACCAGCGTCACCCCCGCCGCCATCAGTTCCTCGTTCTTCCGCTGTCGGACCATTGCGCTGACCTCCGCCAGTTCCGATCGGCTGTTGATGCCCCGAATCTCGTCCGCGTTCGCGACCGACCACGTGGTGACGGCCCGGCCGTGCCGGCGGTAGATGCTCACGAGGTCCGGCAAATAGTACTCGCCCTGGGCGTTGGCGGCGCCGATGCCCCGCAGAGCGTCGAAGAGCGGCGCCAGGTCGAATGCGTAGATGCCCGAGTTGATTTCCCTGATCTCGCGATCCGCCGGCGATGCGTCGCGCTCCTCGACGATCCGGGCGATTTGGCCGGACGACCGAACCACGCGGCCGTAGCCGAAAGGGCGAGGCACGGTCGCGGTCACGACGGTCGCCGCTGCCCCCGCCTTGCCATGGGTCTCGACCAGGGCCTCGAGGGTGGCCGGCGTCAGCAGGGGGACATCGCCCGAGAGCAGCACGACGGTCCCGGTCTTGTCCCTCAGGACCGATTCGGCCTGCAGCAGCGCGTGGCCGGTTCCCAGCTGCGGCTCCTGGATTACGGTGTAGAGCTGCGGTTTCTCGCCCAGGTGCCGGCGGACGGTGTCGGCCTCGTGCCCGACCACCACGGTCGTCGTCTCGGGCTGGAGGCGGGAGGCCGTCTGCAGGACACGGTCGATGAGGGCGACGCCCGACACCCGGTGAAGGACCTTGGGAATCGCGGACCGCATTCGGGTGCCCTTCCCCGCGGCCAGAATGACGATATGGATGGGGTTCACGTGACTTGGATCTTATCGGACGGATCCGGCCGCGCGTCGTGGGTACTGACGGCGTCGTACACAAATTTGGTCGACAGACCGAATTTGCGAGCTACCAGCCGCGCAGCCTCGCGCTTTGAGCGGGCATCGTTTTCGGTCAATAAACCAATTTCGTGCTTCAGGGTCTCTGTCGGTACCGCAATCTGTACGTCCGCGGTCGGATCAGCCTTGGGGATGACCAGAGTGAACTCGCCCTGAGGGTGCTCCAGTCGCGTGGCGAGAGCGCCTGGCAGACCCTCGAGACTCTCTTCGTGGAGCTTGGTCAGCTCACGAAAGACCAAAATTGGGCGTTCGACATAATTCGCGAGTTCTTCGAGCGTTTTCCTGATGCGATGCGGGGCCTCGAAGCAGACCACTGCCAGGTCTTTCTGGTAGCGGCCCAGACGCTCGAACCACGCGTTTCTGTCTTTTGGCCTAATTGGCGGAAACCCCAGAAACGCAAAGCCTGGTTCTTCCAGACCGGCCAACGAGATGGCGGCCGCGACCGCACTCGGGCCAGGGATGGCTTCCACCCGGACACCGGCCTCGCGGGCGAGCCGCACGAGTTCCGCTCCCGGATCGGACACACCGGGGGTACCGGCGTCCGATACCAGGGCCACCGACTCGCCCCGGCGGAGGCGTATCAGCAGCTCCGGGGCGCGCGACCGCTCGTTATGGGCATGGAGGCTGAGGATACGCGTGGGAATGCTGAAGTGCCGCAGCAGGTTGCCCGTCCGCCGGGTGTCTTCGGCGGCCACCAGGGCCACCTCGCGGAGGATGCGAATCGCGCGCGCGGAGATGTCCTCGAGGTGGCCGATCGGGGTGGCGACGACGAACAGCGTACCGGCCATATTTTATTGTACCATTGGGAGATGGCCGCACATCGGAGGGTGCGGCCGTGACGCCCTACATGCACGCCGCGGAACCGCTCACCCACTTCGTCGACGACTTCCTGGCCTACCTGTACGAGGCTCGTCCGACCAACGCCACGCTCGACGGGGTCCACCTGCACGACGACCTGCTCGAGGACTTCCGGCGATCGGCCATCGACACCCACCTCGGGGCACTGGCCGGATTTGCCCGTCGGCTGGATGCCATCCCCGGGGACTCCCTGCCCCTCCACGAGAAGGTGGACCACGGAATCATCGGATCGAACATCCGCGCCCGGATGTTCGAACTGGAGGAGGTCCGGACGTGGGAGCGAAGCCCCCACCTCTACGGTGAAGTGTTGGCGTCGAGCCTGGCGGCCCAGGCCATCTTCACCTACGCGCCCGAGGCCGAGCGCGCGCGCCGGATTCTGTCGAAGCTGCACCAGGTCCCGCGCCTCATCCAGGCCGCCCGCGAGAACATCAAGGAGCCCCCGGCCATCTTCATCAAGGTGGGCCTGGACACCTGGCGCGGTATCAAGACCTTCATCGACGCCGACCTGCCCCGGGCCTTCTCGGGCGTGGACGACCTGCACCTGCTGTCCGACCTCGCCGACGCCTCGGCCGAGGCCGTGCAATCGGTCGGCGCCTACATCGCGTATCTCGAGAACGATCTCCGTCCCCGGGCCAAGGGCACCTTCCGCCTGGGGCGGGACCGTTTCGAGCAGAAGCTGCGGCTCGAGGAGGGCATCGGCATCCCCGTGGATCGGCTGCTTGCCATCGCCATGCGCGAGCTGGCGAACACCCAGGAGGAGTTCCGCGTCGCGGCTGGCCGCATGAACGGTGGCGACCCGATGGCGGCGTGGCGGAAGGCCCGCGAGTCGCACCCGGCGCCGGGCACCCTGATCGCCACCGCGAAGGGCCAGCTCGACGAGCTGCGGACGTTCCTCGCGCGCAACCCGGTCGTGGACCTTCCGCCGGGGGACGACGTCGACGTGGCGGCCACACCGGAGTTCTTCCGCTGGTCGTTCGCCAGCATGTGGACGCCGGGGCCGTTCGAGACCCGCGCCTCGCGCGCGATGTACTACCTGACCGACGCCGACGCGTCGTGGCCCGACGAGCGCAAGCGCGAGCACCTGCGCGACTTCAACCTGCCGACCCTCTGGACCATTTCGATTCACGAGGTGTATCCGGGCCACTACCTCCACTATCAGCACCTGCGCCGGGTCGCCTCGAAGGTGCGCCGCTCCACGCTCTTCGCACCCGCGTCGTACGTGGAAGGGTGGGCGCACTACTGTGAGCAGATGATGCTCGAGGCCGGCTTCGGGCGTGGCGATCACGCGCTCAAGCTGGGTCAGCTCGGCGAGGCCCTCGTGCGCCTGGCCCGCTTCGTGGTCGGCATCCGCCTGCACACGGACGACTGGTCGGTGGAGCAGGGCGTGCGCTTCTTCAAGGAGGAGGCGTTCCTCGAGGACGCCAGCGCGCGGCGCGAGGCCGAGCGCGGGACCTTCGATCCCACCTACATGGTGTACTCGGCCGGCAAGCTGATGCTGCTCAAGCTGCGGCGCGACTGGCAGGAAGAACAGCGCGGCAAGCCCTCCCTGCGCGCGTTCCACGACGCGTTTCTCGCGCAGGGCGCGGCCTCGTTTCCGGCGCTCCGGCGCCTCATGCTGGACCACGCGACCGGCGACGTCCTGGAGTGATCCCGTTATGCCTTTGTACGAGTATCAGTGCGATGCGTGCGATCACCGCTTCGAGGTCATCCAGAAGTACTCGGATGCGCCAATCGAGACGTGCCCGAAATGCGGCGGCGCGGTGAAGAAGCTGCTGTCGTCACCGGCCATCCAGTTCAAGGGATCGGGATGGTACATCACCGATTACGCCCGCGCAGGCAAGTCTGACGGCGGGAACGTGACGTCCGGCAAGAACGAATCGGGCGGATCGACGACCGAGAACAAGACCGAGACCAAGTCCGAGACGACATCCGAGACGAAGAAGGACTCGACGCCTAGCTCTTCGACACCCGCGTCAAGTTGAGCGTCTCCAGGTACTCGCGGAACGGGCCCGCGAGGTCCGGGCGCTTCAACGCGAAGTAGACCACGGCCTTCAGGAAACCCAACTTGTTGCCCGTGTCGTGCCGGACGCCATCGATCTCGTAGGCGTAGAGCGGCCGCGACTTGAGCAGGCGCTTCATCCCGTTGGTCAGCTGGATTTCCCCCGACCGATCGCGGGCGGTTTCGCGCAGCGCGTCGAAGATGTCGGGCGTGAGGATGTAGCGCCCGATGATGGCCAGGTTCGACGGCGCCTCGTCCCGGGGCGGCTTCTCCACGAGATCCTTGATCCGGAACACGCCCCGGCCCAGCTCCGGCGCCGGCTCGACATCGACGATGCCGTAGCTGGAGACCTGGTCTTCTGGCACGCGCTCCACGGCGATGACCGGGCCTCCCGCACGGTTGAACACATCGATCATCTGCTTCAACGCCGGCGGGTCCGCGTCGATCACATCGTCGCCCAGGATGACGGCGAAGGGCTCGCCGGCCACCATGGCTTCGGTGACCAGAACCGCGTGACCCAGGCCGAGTGGCTCGCCCTGGCGGACGTACGAGAGGTTGATCATGCTCGAGATGGCGCGAATCTCCTCGAGCTGCTCGATCTTGCCGCGGCTTTCCAGGAACGTCTCGAGCTCGGCCGACACGTCGAAGTGGTCCTCGATGGCGTTCTTGCCGCGGCCGGTCACGAGGATGATGTTCGACACCCCGGAGGCCACCGCTTCCTCCACGCCGTACTGGATGATGGGCTTGTCGACGAGGGGCAGCATCTCCTTGGGTTGCGCCTTCGTGGCCGGGAGGAACCGGGTGCCGAGGCCCGCGGCGGGGAAGACGGCTTTGCGGACGACAGAGGTCATCCGAACTAGAATAATGCACTCGAATCATGCTTGATCCCGTTTTCGTCCGTGACCATCTCGACGAGGTGCGCCAGGGCCTGCAATCCCGGGGCCTCGATGCCAGCGCCGAGCTCGAGCAGCTGGCCTCGCTCGAGGCCCATCGCCGTCGCCTCATCCCGCAGGTCGAAGGCCTGAAGCGCGAGCAGAACACCGCCGGCGACGAGGTGGCCCGCGCCAAGCGGCAGGGCAAGGACGCGTCGCACATCTTCGAGGCCAACAAGCAGCGCGGCCAGAAAATCAAGCAGCTGGACATCGAGCTCGACCAGATCGAGCGGCAGCGGGTGATGATCCTCGAGACGCTGCCCAACCTGCCGCACGCGAGCGTGCCGGTGGGCGCGTCTTCTGCCGACAACGCCGTAGTGCGCACGTGGGGCGAGAAGCGCGCGTTCGACTTCGAGCCGAAGGCGCACTGGGACCTCGGGCCCGATCTGGGGATCATCGACTTCGAGCGGGCCACCAAGATTTCGGGCGCCCGCTTTGCCGTGCTGATGGGCGCCGGCGCCCAATTGGAGCGCGCGCTCATCAACTTCATGCTGACGCTGCACGGCACGAAGCACGGCTACACCGAGGTGGAGCCGCCCTTCCTGGTGTCGGGGTCCACGCTCTATGGCACCGGTCAGCTGCCGAAGTTCGAGCAGGACCTGTTCAAGATCGCGGGCGACTGGGACCTGTACCTGATCCCGACCGCCGAAGTGCCGGTCACGAACCTGTATCGCGGCGAGATTCTCGACGGCCGCCAGCTGCCGTTGAAGTACACGGCCTACACGCCGTGCTTCCGCAGCGAGGCGGGATCGCACGGCGCCGACGTGCGCGGGCTCATCCGGCAACACCAGTTCGACAAGGTGGAACTGGTGAAGTTCGCGGCGCCCGACACCTCGTACGACGAGCTCGAACGCCTGACGGCCGATGCGGAGCAGGTGCTGCAGTTGCTGGGCCTCCCGTACCGCACGGTGGCGCTCTGCACGGGCGACATCGGATTCTCGTCCGCGAAGACCTACGACATCGAGGTGTGGCTGCCGAGTCAGCAGACGTATCGAGAGATCTCGTCGTGCTCGAACTGCGAGGCGTTCCAGGCGCGGCGGGCGAACATCAAGTTCCGGCCCGGCGGCGTCGGGAAAGCGGAGTTCGTGCACACGCTGAACGGCTCGGGCCTGGCGGTGGGGCGCACGCTGATCGCGGTGCTCGAGAACTACCAGCAGAAGGACGGATCGGTGGTGATTCCCGAGGCGCTGCGCCCGTTCATGGGCGGCCGGGAGCGGATAGAATCGAAATAAGAGGGCAAAAGGCCCTCTTATTTCTGGCTTCTCGTCGCGGAGGGATGGCCGAGCGGTCGATGGCGGTGGTCTTGAAAACCACTGTACCCGAAAGGGTACCGGGGGTTCGAATCCCTCTCCCTCCGCCAACTCGAACGAGGTTCGAGTTGGCTGGAGCGAGCCGGCTCCAGTCACCGCGCAAGGCGCAGGCGCCTCGCGACGGTGGGCGAATCCCTCTCCCTTCGCCAGCCTTCGCTCGTGACTCGCGCGAAGGCGGCCCGCCGCTACTTCTCCGCCCCGCTTGGTATCCTCCACGCGCCCGTCTTCGCATCCATCTTGTGACAGTGCGTGCACTGACCCTGGAACTGGGCGACGAACTGGTTCCCCGCGCCGGTGAGGTGCACGGTGTGCATCAGCGTCGCGAAGGGCGGCGCGACCGTGGAGCCCCGCCGGTGGCACGTCATGCAGCTCTGCGGAAGCGCGGCGGCGGCCTTGGGAACGGCCGGGTGCTTACCCTTGACCTTCGACGGATCGGTGACCGACGCCTTCGTCTTGTCGAGCAGCGCCGGCTCGACGGCGGTCATCCACTGCTTCAAGAGCGTGCTGAGCCGGGTGTCCCCACCCTTGGATGTCGAGGTGTGGCAATCGACGCAGCCGTTGGGGAACGCGTCCTTGGCCTGGGCGCCCTGCTCAGCCCACGCGCCCGGCGGCTGGGCAAGGGCCAGGGCGACCGAGGCGGCGGCAACTGCGGCGAACGGTGTCCGGAGACGCATGGTCACCTTCATCTGAGCTTCCCTCCTGCGAACTGGCTCGATGCCTCACCGCCGCGCTTCGCCCTCGACGGCCCCGCGTCGTACAATGGCCGCGACTCATGACTTCCAAACTGATGTCGAGCGCGCTCCTGGTGTTACTGCTTGCGGCGTGCGGAGGACAACCGAGCATGCCATTTCAGACCACCGACACTACCACGGGCAACGGTGCCGAGGCCACGCCCGGCCACGCCGTTGTCGTCCACTACACGGGCTGGCTGTACGACGACAGCAAGGCCGACAAGAAGGGCACCAAGTTCGACAGCTCGATGGACCGTAACGAGCCGTTCGAGTTCGCGCTGGGCGCGGGCGAGGTCATCCGGGGCTGGGACGAAGGCGTGAAGGGCATGAAGGTGGGCGGTAAGCGCACGCTGACCATCCCGCCCGACATGGGCTACGGCGCACGCGGCGCCGGCGGGGTCATCCCGCCCAACGCGACGCTGCTGTTCGAGGTCGAGCTGCTCGGGGTGAAGTAACGACAGCCGCCGGAAGAGGCCTGCCAGCGCGCGGGCATCCGGCGTGCCTTTCCGATTCCCACCCGTGAACTGCCGGCATTTCGGGGTGTGCGGGGGCTGCGGCCTGCCGGGCGTGCCCTACGCGCGCCAGCTCGCCGACAAGCAGGCGCGCCTCCGGCAATGGTTTCCCGACGTGGCGCTGGCGCCCATGGCGCCTTCGCCCATCGACGAGCGCTTCCGCCACAAGGTGGCGTTCGTGTTCTCGCCGAACAGCGGAAGCGCCAACCTGCTGATGGGGCACTACCGGGCAGGATCGACGCGCATCGTCGCCGTGGAGGAATGTCCCGTTCACAGCGACCGTGGCAACCAGCTGGCCTTCGCCCTGCGTGATCAGATCGCCCGCGGGCGCGTGCCGCCGGGCATCCTCCGGCACGTGCTCGTCCGGACAACGGACGATGGGCGAGAGGCCGTGATGATGCTGGTGGTGACGGCGAATCACAAGGCCCTCCGTGCGCCGGTCCGCGCGCTCCTCGACTCGCGCGAGCGGCCCGATGGCTTCTTCATCAACATCCACGATCGCCCCGGCCCCTTCATGGTGGGCCGCGAGACGATCCGGATCGACGGTCGGGCGCACGTGCGCGAGGACATGCTGGGCACGAGTTTCCTCATCTCGCCGACCGCGTTCTTCCAGACCAACGTACGCGCGGCGCGCGAGCTGCTGCGGCTGGTGCTCCACGAAGGCGGGAACGCCAGCCTCGTGCTGGATCTCTACAGCGGCAGCGGTCTCTTCGCCATCCCGCTGGCGCGACAGGGCGCGCGCGTCGTGGCCGTTGAAGAGAATCGGCAGGCGGTGAAGGATGCCGAGGCGAACCTGCGGCTGAACCGGGTGCCAGACGGCGCGGTTCGATTGCTGCTCGCGCGGGCCGAAGAGGCCCTCGCGCGGCTCTCACGTGAGCGATTCGACCTGGTCGTGCTGGACCCGCCGCGACAGGGATGCCCGGATACGGTGCTCGACGGCGTCGGACACCTTCAGCCACGTCGGGTCATTTACGTATCGTGCAATCCGGAGAGACTGGCCGTGGAGCGCCCCCGCATCGCGCGCGCGGGCTATCGTCTGTCGGGCCTGCAGGGCGTGGACATGTTTCCGCATACCGACCACATCGAGGCCGTGGCGGTATTCGATCGAAAGAGTGCGTGATGAGCGAGAGACAGGTGAGCGAGCCACGGGCGGCTTCGACGGTTGTCGTGCTGAGGTCCTCGGCGGCTGCCGGGACGTGCGAAGTCCTGTTGGTGAAGCGCAACGATCGCGTGGCCTTCATGGCCGGCGCGTACGTGTTTCCGGGCGGGCGCGTGGACGAGGCCGATCACACGGCTCTCCACGAGGCGCGCTTCCTGCACGAGCCGCCGCGCTTTCCGGATCTCTCGCCGATCGACGAGGGTCGCTATCGTGTGGCCGCGGTGCGCGAGCTGGCCGAGGAGGCGAACGTCGCGATCGGCGTGGACGACCTCGTGCCGTTCGCGCACTGGGTGACGCCGGAGATCGAGATTCGCCGCTACGACACGCGCTTCTTCCTGGCCGTGATGCCGGCGGGGCAGGAGGCGAAACACGACGAGGGCGAGATGACCGAGCTGGCGTGGCTGACGCCGTCGGAGGCGATCGATCGGTGCCGTCGGCAGGAGATCATGCTGCCGCCGCCGACGTGGACGACGCTGCGGCAGCTGGAGCGCTGTGGCACCGTGGACGAGGCCGTGGCCTGGGCGCGGCGAGTCACCGTCGTGCGCGTGATGCCCGGGTTCGTCAAGAGCGAGGACGCGAGCATCCTCACCCTGCCTGGTGATCCGCTGTTCCCCACGATCGAAGGGTGGGAAGTCCCCGAGGAGACGCGGTTCGTCCTGCGGGACGGCCGGGGCTGGCTCCCCGAGCACCCACCGTCGCTCGCCTGACCCGGGCGCGAGCTTCGGTGGGCAAGCCCGTCCGCACCCATCGTCGATCGCCTGAATCAGGGGCAAGCTACGGCGGGCAGGCCTTTCAGTCCGTGCTGATGTAGCGATAGAGCACGCGAATCAGCCGGTACGCCTCGGCCATGCTCGCGCGCGAGAACTGCACCGTGTCGGGCGCCACGACCGTGATATCGCTGAACGCCGACGCCACTTCCGGGATGATGAAACTGCGGAACTGCATGCGCACCTGGTAGGCGCCGAGTCGCTCGCGCGCGACCTTGCGCGCTCCCTGGACGCCCTCGCGCGCCGCGGCCTGGATGTCTCTGCGGGCGTCGGCCAGGGGCCTCAGCTCGACCGCGCGCGTGTTGATGGCTCGCTTCACGGCCGCGCCCCGGATGCCCGGCACCGAGCGCGTCACCTCCTCCACCGCCGTGTCGTCGCCGGTCACCGCCACGACCGGCACCCCGTACCACTGGGCCAGCGCGGCGTTCATGCCGCCTTCGCCGACCGACGTGCCGTTGATCTGAAGGTCGCGCACGACGCCCGAACCGGTGTGCGCGAACACGCCGCGCGGCGCGTCGGCCTTGGCGTGGTAGCCGACGAAGATGATCGCGTCGAAGGTCTCGTCGAGGCCTTCCATCATCCCGTAGCGCTTGAAGCTGTGGCTGATGAGGCGGGCGCGGGGATCGAGATCCTCGGGGAGCAGGTTTCTCTGGCCGCCGTGCGAGTCGTTGACGAGGACATCGGTGGCCCCGCCCTCGAAGGCGCCGCGGATGGCCGCATTGGCGTCCTCCGCCATCAGCTTGCGCGCGCGACCATACTCCGCACCACCCGGGCCGGTCTGGTCGTCGCCGTTGACACCGGAGATGCCCTCCATGTCGACGGAGATGTAGACCTTCTTTCCCTGCGCCTCGGCCGGTGTCACCGCGAGCACGGAGGCCACGAAGCACACGAACGCAACGACGAGGCTGGACTTTCGCATGGGCGAGAGCCTAGCAAATCAGAACAAAAGAAACCACGAAGACACGAAGATCATCACGAAGATCCGAAGGCCCTTCGTGCGTTCTTCGGGACCCTCGTGGCTTCGTGGTTTCCTTTCGCTTCAGGTCTCAGTTTCCGGGCTGCAGCGCGGTCTCGACGAACTGCTCTTCCGGCAGCGCACCCAGAATCTCGATGCTGTCGTTGACGATGGTCTTGGGGACGCCGGTCACGTGGTACTTGCGCGACAGGTCCATGAACGAGGTGGCTTCCACGGCCGTGGCCGTGATGTGCGGGCTGCTGAACGCCATCTTGTGCGCGAGGACGACCGCCCTCGGACAATGCGGTCAAGTGGGTGTGGAGAAGACCTTGATCTCGGTCGGCGTCGTGACGGCGTCCAGCATCTTCACCGTCGAGGGCTCGAGCTCGACCTTGCCGGTACCGGCGAGCAGGATCGATTCGATCAGCGGCACGAACTCGTAACCGGTGGGCGCGCCCAGGAAGCGCATACGCGTGTCCTCGCCGTTGCGCAGCACGACGATGGCCGGCTCCCGCTCGACGGCGTACTTGGCGCGGTCGTCGGTGTCGAGCACGAAGTTCTTCTCGACCACCGAGATGTGGTCGTTGAGCGAGGCCACCTCGTCCAGCACCTGTTTCGCGATCGGCCCGCCTTCCGAGCCGCCGAACGTCTGGGTGAAGAGCAGCAGCGACACGGGCGTGTCGATGACGGAGAGGTGCTGCTTGAGCACCTGGGTATCGCTGTCGGAGAGAAGTCCCATCTCCCGATTATAGGTCCGGCGTGCTGGCGCGCGGCCGGCAGGGCGATCAGAACTTGAAGAGGTCGTCGAAGGCCTTGCGCGCCGTGGACGAGGGCGCGCCGCCCTGGCCGGCGCCATTGCCGCCACTCGATGGGCTCGGGCCGCCCGCGGTGGTGGTTTCGCGTTCCAGGCTGGTCCGCGCCTCGAAGAACGCGCAGTCGTTGGCGACGTCCTTCGGCGAGACCCGGGCGGGCACCGGCTGCACGCATTCGAAACGCGCCGCGGGGTCGAAGCTCGTGCACTGCACGCACGAGCGGAGGTCCTGCTGGCACTTCGGGCAGGCGCTGCGGGAGAGAATCTGCGCGTCCACCAGGGTCCCGCATCGCGCGCAGCGGGCCACCTCGCGGTAGCCCATCATGCGCGGATTCCGCGCCCCCTCCGACGAGATGCGCCGGGCACCGGCGGGCGCTCCGGGCTCGCGTTCGGGCCGCTGGCCGGCTGGCGCCGGGCGGGCCGGGCGCTCGCGGGTATCGTCCTGATATCCGCGCTGACGGTACTTCCTGTCGCTCACCTAGGCTTCACCCTTTGGATACATCGTCTTGCCCCCAACCACCGTGCGGACGATGGGGATGGTTTTGATCTCGTCCGGATTGACGTCGTGGGGATCCTTGGCCAGCATGACGAAATCGGCATACTTCCCCGCCGTGATCGATCCCTTCACGTGTTCCTCGTGAGACGCGTAGGCCCCGTTGATGGTGGCAATGGTCAGCGCCTCGTCCACGGTGACGCGTTGCTTCGGCCCCCAGACGTTGCCGTCGAAGTCCTTGCGCGTGACCATGCTCTGGAGCGCCATCAGCGGCTCGAAGGGACCCGGGCCGTAGTCGGAGGCGCCCGGGACGCGGATGCCGTAGTCGAGGAACGACTTGTGGGCGAACATCCAGTTCATTTTCTCGTCGCCGTACTCCTTCCATTTCTCGCCGTGGTAGTGGGCGTAGGTCCAGAAGGGCGTGGGAATGACGCCGGCGGCCTTGATGCGGCCCAGCAGGTCGGGATTCACCAGCGAGCAGTGCTCGATGCGGTTGCGCGGGTCGGGCCGCGGCCACTGCTTCTGCACGCGCTCGTACGCCTTCATCACCATGTCGATGGTCACGTCGCCGTTGGCGTGGATGGCGACGCGGAAGTTGTGGCGCCACGCGTCCTCGACGGCCTCCTCAATCTGCTTCTGGTCCATCGTGAGGATGCCGTAGTCGCTGGTGCCGACATACGGCGTGCTCATGCGCATGGTGCGCTCGGAGGCCGAGCCGTCGGCGGCGTACTTCACGCCGACCACGCGGATCCATTCGTCGCCGAAGCCGTAATGAATGCCCGCGGCCTTGAAGCCTTCGAAGGTATCGGCCCCGCGCGCGAGGAAGCCGGCGCGATGGCGCAGCTCACCGTTGGCGCGCGCGTCCTCGTAGGCCTGGATGCGGTCACGGTTGGCGCCGGCGTCGTGCACGGACGTGAGGCCGGCCGCGGTGAGCAGTTCCGAGATGTGGCGCATGCCGTTCCGGCCACGCTCGCGCTGCTGTTCGGGCGTGAAGGTCTCGCGCGTGCCGACCTTGGCGAAGACGTTCCGTGCCAGTTCGGCGACGCGCCCCGTGTGCTCGCCGCTCGCGTCGCGGAAGAAGCGGCCGTGGTCCGGGTCGGCCGTGTCCTTCGTGATGCCCGCCATCTCGAAGGCCTTCGAGTTGTACCAGCTGGTGTGCCCGCCGCGGTGGTTCACCACCAGCGGGTGGTCGCGCGTGACCTCGTCCAGGAAGCGCTTCGTGAGGACGACGTCGAGCTTGGTGTCGTCGAACATGATGCCTTCGACCCATTGCCCCGACGGGGTCTTGTCCGCCTTGGCCTTGAGCGCGGCCTGCAGCTCGCGCACGCGGGGCAGATTGGCGTTCACGCTGTAGAGCTCGCCGACGCCGCTGACGTGGCAGTGGGTGTCGATGAATCCCGGCGTCACCGTCTGGCCGCCGGCATCGACGACGCGCGTGCGCGCGCTGGCCAGGTTGCGGATGTCGGCGGTGGACCCGACCGCGATGAAGCGGCCGTCCTTCACGGCAAAGGCCTCGGCCCGCGGGCGGGCGGGGTCGATGGTGTAGACCCGCGCGTTGACCACGATCAGGTCGGCTTCGAAGAGCGGCGTGGTCGCGGATGGCTGGCCCTGGGCCGGCACGAAGGCCTCGAGCCCGGACGTGGCCGCGGTACCGGCTCCCGCCAGCGCCGCACCGTAGCCGAGGAACTGGCCGCGTGAAATGCGCTTCATGGCGCAGACTCTAGCAAAGATTCCCGCCGAAAAAGAGAAAAGTGAGACGTGAACGTCAGGCGGCGAAGCCGCCTGCTGATGAGGTGTGCCAGGGCCGCGGGGGCGACCCTGGCACTGGCTGCTCCGGGGCCACAACGAGGGGAAGCGCCGGATGCGGCCACCCACCATAAGTGGGCAGCATGACTGTTATGCGACAGACGGATGAGATTGTCAAGCCGGCGGCCCCGGTATCATGCGCCGAGGCAATTTCCGGAGGGATATCCATGGGTTGCTCTGGCAAGGGAATCGGGTCGGTCCTCGCGCTCGTCGCCCTCTGGGCGGGATCCGCGGCCGCGCAGGATCGCCGGCCGATGGGCTTCATCGACACGCTGTCGCTCCCGGTCATCCAGGACCCGCAGCTCTCACCGGACGGGCGACAGGTGCTGTTCGTGATGGACGGTCCCGACTGGAAGGCGAACCGGCGCGTGGGCCACGTGTACCGGATCAACGCCGACGGCACGGGCCAGGTGCAGCTCACCTTCGGCGAACGTGGCGAGTCGAGCCCGCGCTGGTCGCCCGACGGCACGCGTGTGGCCTTTCTTGCGCGGCGCGCGCCGGACGAGCACAACCAGATCTACCTGCTGAACGTGGCCGGCGGCGAGGCGCGTCGGCTGACCGAACACCCGGCGCCCCCCACCAACCTGACGTGGGCGCCCGATGGCTCGCGCCTGTTCTTCACCGCGACCGACGCGAAGTCGCCCGAGGAACGCGAGCGGGAACGGCTGCAGGACGATGTGTACAGGTTCGAAGAGACGAACTTCAAGCACCGCCACCTGTGGACGGCCGACCTGGAGGGCCAGACGCGGAAGCTGACCGATGGCGACTTCTCGATCGAACAGTACACCCTGTCGCCGGATGGATCGCGGGTGGCGCTCTCGCGATCGCCGTCCCCGCTCCTCGAGTTCTCGCACCTCTCGGACGTCTGGGTGATGGACGCGAGCGGCGCCAACCTGCGCCAGCTCACCTCCGGCAACCGCATCGCCGAGCGCGGGCTGGCCATCTCCCCCGACAACACGCGGGTGCTGTTCACGGCGGGCGCCAACGAGGCGATGGAGGGGTACCACAACGGCAAGGTGTTCGTGATGCCCCTCGAGGGCGGCAAGGCGCGGCAGGCGACGCCCGCCACGGCCGCCTACGATGTCTCGAGCGCGGACTGGTCGAAGGACGGCTCGCGCATCTACTTCGTCGCCAACCTCGGCGTGCACGACGAGATCTTCGTGCTCGATCCGGAGTCGCGCGTGGCGACCAATCTCACCAGCGGGCAGCACAGCCTCAACGGATGGCGCTACGTCGCGAGCGCGGATCGCTTCGTGTTCACGCGCAACACTCCCGAGCATCCCGCTGAAGTGCACATCGCCCCCACCGCGGGCGGCACCTTCACGAGGGTGACCACGGTGTTCGGGGATCTCTCCGCGCGCTTCCTGCTGGCGCGCCAGGAGCGCCTCGCGTGGAAGGGGCAGGACGGCCAGATGGTGGAGGGCCTGTTGTACTACCCGGTAGGGTACCGCGAGGGCGAGCGCTATCCGCTGATCGTGGCGACGCACGGCGGCCCGGCCTCGTCCGACAAGTTCGCCTTCAGTCACGACGCGCAGGTCTATGCAGGCAAGGGGTACGCGGTGCTCAAGCCGAACTACCGCGGCAGCACGGGCTACGGCGACGCGTTCCTGCGCGAGATGGCGAACGGGTACTTCAAGCAGTCGCACCTCGACGTGATGACCGGCACCGACGCGGTGATTGCGAAGGGCCTGGCCGATCCGGAGAAGCTCGTGAAGATGGGATGGAGCGCCGGCGGGCACATGACGAACAAGATCATCACGTTCACGGATCGTTTCAAGGCGGCGAGCAGCGGCGCGGGCGCGGCGAACTGGATCTCGATGTACGCGCAGTCGGACAACCGCGAGTTCCGCACGCCGTGGTTCGGCGGCACGCCCTGGCAGGCGAACGCGCCGATCGAGACCTACTGGGATCACTCGCCGCTGAAGGATGTGGCGAAGGTGAAGACCCCGACGATCTTCCTCGTGGGCGAAGAGGATCCGCGCGTGCCGCTGCCGCAGTCGGTGGAGATGTACCGCGCACTCAGGAGCAACGGTGTGCCGACGCACCTCTATGTGGCCCCGCGCGAGGGGCATGGGTGGACCGAGCTCCGGCACCGGCTGTTCAAGCTGCAGGTGGAGTTGGAGTGGTTCGAGAAATGGGTGCACGGGCGCAGCTACCAGTGGGAGACGATTCCCACGCAGGCCGGCACGGAAGAGAAGGCCAGAACCAGCTCGTCAGGAGTCAACCGATAGCGGTTTGGTTGAACGACCAACACTATATATGGTTGAGTCTGGACTGCCGGGCTCCTGGTCCCGGCCAGGTGACCGCTCATATACGTGTCGGCATCGAGTGCTGTTCCTTGAACGCCGCGTGTTCTCTGTGATACAACACGGCTTGCGAAAATTTTCACAATTAGCTCCCGGACGGCAAAGCGCGGTAGAGTGCTGCGATTTTCCTGTCCGAGGAGTGTGTAGGGGACATGCAGGTATTCCCGAAGAGCGCCAATTACTGGTCGCGGGGCAGCATCATCGCCGGCCTGTTCATCCTGGCCAGCCTGGGATGGACGATCCTCACCATCCAGCGATCCGACTTCGTCACCCAGGCCAACCAGTTCATCGAGCAGCCCGTGCAGTTCAGCCACCAGCACCACGCCGGTGGCATCGGCATCGACTGCCGGTACTGTCACACCTCGGTCGAGGTCTCGCCGTCGGCCGGCATCCCGCCCACCAAGACGTGCATCAACTGCCACTCGCAGATCTGGTCGACCAGCCCCTACCTGGAGCCGGTCCGCGCGAGCTTTCGTGATGACAAGCCGCTGCAGTGGATCCGCGTCCACGACCTCCCGGACTTCGTCTATTTCAACCACAGCATCCACGTGAAGCAGGGCGTCGGCTGCGAGACCTGCCACGGGCGCGTCGATCGCATGCCGCTCATGCTGCAGAAGGCATCGCTCCAGATGGAGTGGTGCCTCGCGTGCCACCGCGACCCGGCGCAGTTCGTCCGCCCGCGCGATCAGATCACGACGATGGGCTACCAGGTGCCCGCGGGCACGACGCAGGCCGAGGTCGGCGCCCAGCTCGTCAAGGCCTACAACATCGCGGGCATCGAGCACATGACCAGCTGCTCGGTCTGCCACCGTTAGCCCCGAGCGACGTGACGAAGAGCCCGAAGGACGACATGAGCGCAGAGTCTCTTGACATCAAGGCCATCCGCGAGCGGCTGGAGAAGGCCGGCGGACCGCAGTACTGGCGCAGCCTCGAGTCGGTCGCCGAGACCCCGGAGTTCCAGGAATTCCTCCACCGCGAGTTCCCCGCGAACGCATCGGAATGGACCGATCCGGTCGGCCGCCGCTCGTTCCTGAAGCTGATGGGCGCCTCGGCGGCGCTGGCAGGCGTCAGCGCCTGCACGGTGCAGCCGACCGAGCTCATCGTGCCCTACGTGCGGCAGCCCGAAGAGGAGATCCCCGGCAAGCCCTTGTACTTCGCCACGGCGATGGCGCTCGGCGGCGTCGCCACGGGCCTCCTCGTCGAGAGCCACGGCGGCCGCCCGACCAAGGTGGAGGGCAACCCCGATCACCCCGGCAGCCTCGGCGCCACGGACCTGTTCGCGCAGGGGTCGGTGCTGACGCTCTACGATCCGGACCGCTCGCGGTCGCTCGTGCAACTGGGCGAAATCCGTCCGTGGAGCACGTTCGTCACGGCGGTGAAGTCGGCGCTGTCGGGCCAGGCGGCCACCCGGGGCGCGGGCCTGCGCATCCTCACCGAAACGGTGAGCTCGCCGACGCTGGCGGCGCAGATCCAGCAAACTCTGGCCGCGTATCCCGAAGCGAAGTGGATCCAGTGGGAGGCCCTGCCGCGTGACGGCGCCCGGGCCGGCGCCCGGCTCGCCTTCGGCGAGTACGTCGAGCCGCTCTACGACTTCTCGAACGCCGATGTCGTCCTCTCGCTCGACGCCGACTTCCTGGCCTCGGACGGCCCGGCCAACCTGCGCTACACGCGCCAGTTCTCGTCGCGGCGCCGCATCGAGGGCACCGGTGACGGCCTCAACCGCCTCTACGTGGCCGAAGCCGCGCACTCGGTGACCGGGGCCAAGGCCGACCACCGCGTGCCGATGAAGTCGAGCCAGGTGGACGCGTTCGCGCGCGCCGTCGCCGCCCGCGTGGGCGTGGCGGGCATCTCGGGCGCAGCCCCGGCGGGGACCGAGGCCTCGGTCGAAGCGATTGCCAAGGACCTGGCCGCGCACCGCGGCCGCTCGGTCGTGATCGCCGGTGACGCACAGCCGGCCAGCGTGCACGCGCTGGCGCACGCCCTCAACGAGGCGCTCGGCAACGGCGGGCAGACCGTGACGTACCTGCCGACGCCCGAGCCCGTGGCCAGCGAGCAGACCGCCGACCTTCGCGCGCTGGCCAGCGACATGGACGCCGGCCGCGTGCAGATGCTGCTGATGATCGGCGAGTCGAATCCGGCGCTCTCGGCGCCGGCGGACCTGAATTTCGCCGACGCGCTGGGCAAGGTGCCCATGCGCGTGCACTCGGGCCTCTTCCTCGACGAGACGGCCGTGCTGTGCCACTGGCACGTGCCGGCCACGCACTACCTCGAGGCATGGAGCGACGCCCGCACCATTGATGGGACCGCGACGATCGTGCAGCCGCTCATCCAGCCGATGTACGGCGGCAAGTCGGCGCACGAGGTCATGGCGACCCTGACCGACCTCCCGGACCGCGCCGGCTACGACATCGTCCGCGAATTCTGGGTGAAGCAGCCGCAGGGCGCGGGTGACGCATCCGCGTTCGAGAAGGCGTGGCGGCGCTGGCTGCACGACGGCATGGTCGCGGGCACGGCGCACGCGCCGAAGACCGTGGCCCTGGCGGCCGACTGGGCGTCGCGCGCGACGGCGGCGACGGCGGTGTCGGGCCTCGAGGTGAACTTCCGTCGCGACCCGACGGTCTACGACGGGCGCTTCACCAACAACGGCTGGTTGCAGGAAATGCCCAAGCCGATGACGAAGCTGACGTGGGACAACGCGGCCCTGCTCGCGCCGAGTACGGCCGAGTCCCTGGGCGTGGAGGACGCCTTCGA
>Ga0105095_10000032_pt1 | contig 45801 bp, 33 predicted proteins | sample PPLLak2March2015_2_FD_79180 | JGI IMG/M metagenome (GOLD analysis project Ga0105095, IMG submission 79180) | Freshwater sediment microbial communities from Prairie Pothole Lake near Jamestown, North Dakota, USA - PPLs Lake P8 Core (3) Depth... | ecosystem: Environmental > Aquatic > Freshwater >...
GAAAGCATCTATATGATTCATTATAAGATAAATATGGAAGAGGAATCTTCTCCGGTCGAAGATTTTTTGGAATTACCCTGAGATTGACTATTTTTAACCCCGAAAAAAAATACCGGACCTAAAGAACAGATTTCTTGCATGCTTTGGTTAAAGTCGGGTATCACTAATAAAATCGGGTATGGATCTTTCGGGCAAGAGTTATAAAGCCTTTCTCGAACGCCTTGAAGCGCTCAAAAAACAGTACAGTCACAAACAGGCAGAAAAACAGCATTTAAAAGGCAAGCTGACTGCCCATGAGAGGATAAGCCTGCTTTTCGATGCCGGGACCTTTGAGGAGATTGATACTTTCGTAACTCCGGCCAATCAGCCTGTTGAGTTCGGAAAAGTAGAGAGAACATTCGGGGACGGTGTCATTGTCGGACACGGAATGGTAAACGGGAGACTCGTGTTTGCCTATGCACAGGATTTTACAATTATGGGAGGCTCCCTTGGCGTGGTCCATGCAAGGAAGATCTGCAAGATCCAGGAAATGGCACTTAAAATGGGATCTCCAATTGTCGGGATGATGGACTCAGGAGGTGCAAGGATCCAGGAAGGTGTAGCAAGTCTGAGCGCATATGCCACTATCTTTCAAAACATAATACAATCTTCCGGCATCATTCCCCAGATTTCCGTAATAATGGGACCTGCAGCAGGAGGCGCTGTCTACTCTCCCGCCCTTACAGATTTTGTTTTTATGGTGAGCAACACAAGCTACATGTTTGTGACCGGCCCCAATGTAGTAAAGGAAGTGCTCAATGAGGAGGTTTCATTCGACGGACTGGGCGGTGCTGAGGTCCATGCCAGGAAGAGCGGTGTTGCCCATATGATTTATGATGATGAGGAGAACACAATACTTGCTCTAAAGAAATTCCTTTCATATCTGCCCTCTAACAATGTTGAAAATCCTCCTTTAGTATTTGACGATGGCAGTGTTACTGATGTCTGTGAAAAACTAAGGGATATTGTACCTGATGATCCTAACAAGGCATATGATGTAAAGGATGTTATTCGGCTTGTTGTTGACAGAAACAGTTTTTTTGAGACTGCAGAGCTGTATGCGCAGAACCTGGTAACAGGATTTGCCAGACTCAAGGGCAGAACAATCGGGATTGTTGCAAACCAGCCTAAGGTTCTGGCCGGTGTTCTCGATATTGATTCATCGGTAAAGGGTGCCAGGTTCATACGGTTCTGCGATGCTTTCAATATCCCTATCCTTACATTCGAGGATGTTCCCGGATTTCTTCCCGGAGCCGAACAGGAACACAGAGGCATCATCCGTAATGGTGCCAAACTTTTGTTTGCCTACAGCGAAGCTACCGTTCCCAAAATTACCATTATTCTGAGGAAAGCATACGGTGGTGCATTTATAGTGATGAACAGCAAAAACCTGGGAGGTGACTTCAGCTTTGCATGGCCAACTGCAGAGATAGCAGTGATGGGACCTGACGGCGCTGTTGCCATCCTCTACCGTAAAGAACTTGCAGAATCAAAGAATCCTGCCGAACTGAAGAAGGAACTGGTAAAAAAATACCGCGATAAAATTGCTAATCCTTTCATCGCCGATGAAAGCGGTTATATTGATGAGGTAATTGACCCTGCAGTGACAAGAAAGAAGATACTATCCGCACTAAATGCACTCAGTAATAAATGGGTGAAGGTGCCGTCACGAAAACATGGGAATATGCCGCTATAACGGTACAACGGCTCAAACCACCTTCGCTAAAGCTACGGTGGCCAAAGGACACAACGGCTCAACGGCGATAATAAAATTCCCTTCCCTTTTGAGGTATGGGGCGGGTAAAGTAAAGTGTATTTAAAATGAAGATCAAGAAGATACTGATAGCAAACCGGGGTGAGATAGCCATAAGGGTAATGAAGACAGCCCGAAAAATGAATATCCGGACGGTTGCAGTGAGAACAGCGTTTGAGCCGCTTGCAATGTATCTTTCATTTGCGGATGAAATATATGATATAAGTGATAATATTTCTGAGATACCTGTATTCCTCGATATTGAGAAAATCATTTCTATAGCTGTTGAAACAGGCGCAGATGCACTCCATCCCGGTTATGGATTTCTTGCCGAAAATGCATATTTCGCCCAGAAATGTATCGATAACAAGATAATTTTCATTGGTCCCTCCCCTGATGCCATTTATAAAATGGGGAACAAGACAATTGCCCGCCGTCTCGCCCTTAAAAATAAGATTCCAATGGCTATGGGCAGTGACGGAAATATCGCTGATGTGGAAGAAGCAATTGCCATTGCTTCAAAGATAGGCTACCCTGTAATTATCAAGGCTGCTTCAGGGGGTGGAGGCAGAGGCATGAGGATCGTACGGAAGGCCGAGGAAATGGAGAAAATGTTCTATATCGCCAGCAAGGAAGCGGAAAAAGCATTCAAGGATCCGTCAGTATTCATTGAGAGATATATCGAAAATCCAAAACACATTGAATTTCAGATACTTGGAGATACAAAAGGAAATATTGTACACCTCGGGGAAAGGGAATGCTCCATACAGAGGAAGCACCAGAAACTGCTGGAAGAAGCCCCTTCGTCAGCTCTTGACAAAAGTCTCAGGAAGAAAATGGGTGAAATGGCTGTCCGTATTGCCAGGTCGGTGAACTATACCTCTGCCGGAACAGTTGAGTTCCTGCTTGATTCAGACAGGAATTTCTATTTCATGGAAATGAACACAAGGATCCAGGTTGAGCATCCGGTTACAGAGATTGTTACAGGAATTGATCTGATTGAACAGCAAATCAGGATTGCCTCCGGGGAGGCATTGAAATTTGGTCAGGAGGATATCAAAATCAAAGGCTGGGCTATCGAATGCAGGATAAATGCCGAGGATGTGCAGGCCGGTTTCGCACCTGATCCCGGGAAAATAGAGAAATTAAGCATGCCTGAAGAATCCTATGTCAGAGTGGATACAGGGATCCGGGAAGGATCGGCGATTGTGGCGAACTTCGATTCAATGATAGCAAAGCTTATAGTCAGCGGTAAAGACCGTAAAGAGGCAATCACCAATTGTAAAATGGCACTCGATAAAGTATGGATAAAGGGCACTAAAACTACCCTCCCCTTCTTCAGACTGTTAGTCAGGAATCAGAATTTTCAGGATGGAAATTTTACAACAGCATTTATTGAGAAGGACCTCGATAAGTACTTTTATTACAGCGAATATGAAGAGATGATTGCAGCCTGGCTTGCAACAAAACTATTCATTGAGGAGAACCTCCAGGAGAACAGTATAAATGTGGACTTTGAAGACGGTAAAAAGATGAGTCCCTGGCTTCTTAACAAGAGGATGAACCAATTTTAAACCGGACAAGTTATATAGTTATGAACGATAAACTTCAGATAAATAAGCTCTATGCCCTCTCATCTGAAAACAGGAAATTCGGTTTTTCGGTTCCTCTGAAGAATAAAATTCGCATCGGGAAGAGGGATTATATTATTCAGCTTAAGTCTGATGAGAAATACGGTACCTATATACTCTGGAAAAACCGTAAATATCCTGTCGAGATCATAAAGTCGAGGCAGAATAAATACGAGATACTTTTCAATGATATAAGCTACACATTTACAGTCGAGACTCCCTTTTCACTTCAAAGGAAGAAGGTCCTACATTCCAGGAAAGGAAAAGTCGAGCAGGAGTTTATCAGGGCTCCTATGCCAGGCAAGCTGATAGATGTTCTTGTCAGGGAAGGCGCAACCGTCCTCCGCGGGGAACCACTGGTAATTCTCGAAGCAATGAAAATGCAAAATGAGATCCTGTCTCCGGTAAATGGCAAAATAGTAAGGGTTCACGCAAAATCCGGTACGAACGTGATGAAGGATGATATATTGGTCGAGATAAAGGTTGAATAGCTCAGAGCTCAGATTATTTGAATCCTGTGCTCTGTGCTACTTCGATGGCACCTGCTTCAGCGTCTCACACAGAAAATCATAAAACTTTTTAACTGTCGGAATACTCACCTTTTCATCAGGGGAATGCGGATACCTGATTGTCGGACCGCAGGAGATCATATCAAGTTTGGTATAGACACCTCCGATAATTCCGCATTCGAGACCCGCATGGATGGCTTTGATCTCAGGTACTTTGCCATACATTTTATTATATATACCGCTCATCGTTTTCAGAATGGGTGATTCCATATTCGGCTTCCAACCCGGGTAACTTCCGGCAAGAGAAACTTTGGCTCCGATAAGTTGAAATATTGCAGCAATCTTCCATGCGGTTGCTTCTTTTGCCGAATCGACGGAGCTTCTTGTGAGATTATGTGCCTCAAATTTACCACTCTTGCATTTTACAATTGCCAGGTTATTTGAAGTTTCAACCAGTCCTTTCATAGCCTGGCTCATGCGCTGAATCCCATTAGGGCACGCAAAAATTGCCCGGATGATCCCATACTGATCTGTTTTGGATAATACTTTTACCGGTCGATCCGTCTTCTTACAGCTAAAAGAGAGGGTTGGTTCAGTCTCAGCAAATTCGGCTTTATACATCTTGTCGTACCCTTTCACAAATTTCTCGAATTGCTTTGCTTTCGTTCCGGCAACAAGAAGTACGGCATACGATTCCCTGGGAATGGCATTTCTCAGGTCTCCACCAGCCGCTTCAGCAAGCCTTATGCCGAAATTAGATTCAGCCTGCATCAGGAATCTGAACAATATCTTGTTTGAGTTAGCTCTTCCCAGATGAATATCAACACCGGAATGTCCTCCTTTCAGACCTTTCACGATTATTCTGTAAGCAGCCATTCCGCCGGGAGCTTTTTCTTCTTTGTATTTTTTCTCCACGCTCACATCGATGCCACCTGCGCAACCGACATAAAGCTCTCCTTCGTCTTCCGAATCAAGGTTCATAAGGATATCACCATTGAGTAAACCCTTTTTAAGTCCTTTGGCCCCGGTCATACCAGTTTCCTCGTCAATTGTAAAGAGAGCTTCAACCGGACCGTGTTTCAGATCTTTTGAAGCAAGGATTGAAAGGACAGATGCCACTCCTATTCCATTATCCGCTCCCAGTGTTGTGCCATTGGCCATTACCCATTCGCCATCAATAATGGTTTCGATGGGATCTTTTTCGAAATCATGCTTCTTATCGCTGTTTTTTTGCGGAACCATATCAATATGGGTCTGAAGTATTATGCCTTTACGATTCTCCATCCCCCTTGTTGCCGCTTTCCTTATTATAACATTGCCGACTTTATCGACAACTGTATCAAGTTTATTATCCCTGCCGAATTTCGCTACATATTCAGCAAGCTTCTTCTCCTTCCTGGAAGGATGAGGTATCCCGGTAATGTCGTGGAAAAAACTCCAGACCTGCTTTGGCTCAAGTTTACGTATGTCGCTCATTTTAAGTCTATTTTAGTTTGTTAATGATTTTCAGCTGCTGATTATACAATCAGGTAATAAAAATAGTGATTAATAATGGAAAAACCTCTAAAAGAAATGATTGTATTTGATATCGTCCATTGTTGAAATTGCTGTTATAACTTATCCAAACTTCATTTTGAAATTAATCCACGTTTAAGTATTTTTGGTCTCCCTGAATATTTAAATTATTCAGAATTATATAAAAATGAGTGATTTATCGTTTCTCTGTTCGATTCAATTCCCTGAAATATTTTTTAACACCTGACAGATGACCTTTTTATACATCATAATCGTACTGGTACTCATCTTTGATTTTATAAACGGATTTCACGATTCGGCAAACTCCATCGCCACAGTTGTATCCACAAAAGTTCTTTCGCCTTTAGCAGCAGTTTCAATGGCTTCTTTTTTTAATTTTATTGCTTTTACGGTTTTCACTCATAAGGTTGCCCAAACAATGGGAAAAGGTGTTGTGGATCCTGAGTTCATAAATCTTAATGTAATCGGGGCAGCCCTTGTTGCAGCTATTACATGGAACCTGATAACCTGGTGGTTGGGATTACCCTCCAGCTCTTCACATACACTGGTTGGAGGTCTTGTGGGTGCAGCAATTGTCAGTTCAGGACCAGGTTCCATAATAGCAAGCGGAGTTATAAAGATCGCAGCATTCATCATTATTTCTCCGCTGCTTGGAATGATTATCGGATTTGTTTTTTCAACATTAGTTCAGTTCCTGGCCCGAAAAAGTACCCCATTTGGCATTGATAAACACTTCCGAAGGCTTCAGCTTTTATCCGCATCGGCATTCAGTCTGGGGCATGGTGGAAATGACGCACAAAAATCTATGGGTATAATCTGGATGGCACTGGTAATCTCCGGTTTTTTAACAAAGGACTCGGAAATGCCCCGGTGGGTAGTTTATTCTTGTCAGTTATCAATAGCATTGGGAACTTTATTCGGTGGATGGAGAATTGTCAAGACTATGGGACAAAAAATAACCAAACTTAAGCCATTCGAAGGATTTTGTGCTGAAACTGCAGGCGCGCTAACGTTGTTCGGAGCAACACATTTTGGGATACCTGTCAGCACAACTCATACAATAACCGGTGCAATCGTGGGTGTGGGAGCCAGAAAGGGATTATCTGCCGTTAAATGGGGCGTGACAACAAAAATTTTCTGGGCATGGATACTTACACTTCCCATATCGGGTGCAATAGGAGCATTGATGTACTTCTTGTTCAACTGGATAAATTAATTATGATGAAATAAAAACCCGTAATATGAATATTGACAAATTTCTTAAATTTTTTGTGCCGAAAGATCATTCTTTCTATCCTCTTTTTGAGGAGGACGCAAAAAACCTGGTAAAGGCGACTGAATTACTGATGCAATTGATGGTAAGCCAGACATATGAAGATCAGGAAAGGATACAGAAAGAAATCAAGGATGTAGAGCATATCGGTGACATGATTACCGACAAGGCATACCAGATATTGAATAAATCATTCATTACGCCATTCGACAGAGAGGATATACATGAGCTCACAGCTCATATTGATGATGTTGTGGATTCAATAAACGGGGTCAGCCGGAGGATCCTTCTTTATAAGCCAAAACACCTGATGCCGGTTTACAAGAAGATGGCAGATATGATCCACATTGCCGCAAAAGAGATTGAAAAATGCGTCCACTGCCTTAATGATGTTGCTGCAAACAAGGATGAAATAACAAAAGGTTGCGATAAGGTAACCGAGATCGAGCACCAGGTTGACGAATATTATTATGAGGCAATAGCCGAGCTGTTCGAAAAGGAGAAAGATGCTGCAGAACTGCTGAAAAACAACAAGATACTTGAGATCCTCGAAAGGACTGTGGATGAGGAAGAGGATGTCACAGACACCATCAGGGCTATACTGATCAAGATGGCGTAAGTTTGCGGCTTGCGGCTTGCGGCGTGCGGCTTGCGGTGTGCGGTGTGCGGTGTGCGGCTTGCGGCGTGCGGTTTGCGGCGTGCGGCTTGCGGCTTGCGGCGTGAGGCGTACGGTTAACTGCGGATCATAGTAAGCACCATCTTGAATTTTTCCATTGCATTCACTGCATGAGGTATATTGGCAGGCATGATAATGGTCTGACCGGCTTCAAGTATAAATGGCTTCCCTCCTATTATTATCTCAGCTTTTCCGTCAACCACCTGAATCATTGCATCAAACGGAGCAGTATGCTCGCTCAGTGCTTCGCCTTTTGCAAATGAAAACAGGGAAATGTTGCCAGTCTCTTTTTTCAGGACAGTTTTGCTGATGATCCCGCCGCTCGCATATTCAATGGAGTCGTTGAAACTAAAAGTTTTTGCTTTATCAAATTCGTTTGATGCCATAATAATTAACTGTTAATTAATTAACAATAAAACAAATTTTTTATCCAAATGTTCTGAAAATGATCTTTCTCAGTGTCGTTGCCCGGACGGGAGTTCCAATCCGTAGCCCTGTTTCTTATCTGCTGCTTTAAGTTTATATGCCAGGAAAATAGAAATTACACCGCAGAATACAAGTATGAAGATCGGCACAGTATAATTATAATTCATTTCTCCGGCTCGTATTGCCTCAAGATTGGGTTTATTTGCCAGATCCAGTACAGCTCCAATTCCCCAGTAGAAAAATAAGAGACCCCAGTTCTGTACGGTAAACATGGAAGCATATGCTGTTCCCAGGCGGTTTTCAGGAACGATCTTTGCCACAGATGGCCACATGGCAGCCGGAACAAGTGAAAATGCTATTCCAAGACTAAAGAGTCCCATATAGGCAAGCAACCTGACACTGAACAATGACAGGGCAATGTGGGCAAATATAAGGAGCAATGACCCCAGTATCATTAATGAGGCGCCCCGACCTTTCTTATCGACAAAATTACCGAATATGGGAGTGAACAATATTGTTCCCAGCGGGATCAGGGATGCAGTTTTCGGACCATTCGAGAACCATAACCTGAAAGTATCTTTAAGCAGGAAAACGAATAGCAGAAAAGCTGCAAAAATTATAACCATCGAAATATTTTTGTTTACCCTTGTTTTGATATTTGAAGGCACAAGCGAGAAAGCCAGGCCGAAAATGAACAGCGCAATAAATACACTTGTATTTCCTAAAGCCTTGCTCCCAAAAAGAACTATATTACTTGCCGGGTCATCAGGAAGAACATATGTAAAGCCAAATTTATTGACAAGCATATCCGGAGCATATTGTATGAACGGAAATACTGCTGCATAAAATGACACACACAGCAGTGCAATGTAAATGAATGAAGGATTTGTGGCTAATTTTATCAGATCTGCAAACTTGAATTCTTCTTCATCAACACTTTCTGCAGCCGTTCCTGCTCTTTGTCTGTCAAGTTTCTTGTCAAAGAAAGTATAAACCAGGAAAAGAATAAGCGCGAGGCCGATTAAAGTTGCGGCAAATGTGACTGCCGGCGAAACATGCCCGTTTGCTATATCCGGCGATACTGCAATTCCCAGAGCCGTCCCGAGTCGGGCAAATCCAATATTAATAGCCATTGCCAGGGCCATTTCGTATCCCCTGAACCATTTGACGATAGTCCTGGTTGCCACAACACATGTAATCTCCAGCCCTGACCCGAACATGATCCTTCCGATAATCATCATGGTAAGCATTTTTCCATGCTCCTCGCCGAAAACACCTGCCGAAGCCATTGCAGTAATTCCGCCACCGACAGCAGCAAGACCCCCGAAAACGAGTCCTGCCAATCTTATCCCCCATTTATCGAGGATTATGCCACCGACTATTATCATGCCAAACATGTTGGCAATGGTTGTAAGTCCAATAAGCCTTCCGAATTCCTCGCTTGTAAAGCCAAGTTCCGACTCCATTAAACCTTTAAGACCCGAAAAGAAATCCTGGAACCAGTAAGTTGCAAACATCAGTGCACTTAACAGAACCAGAACTATCCATCTGAGAGTGATTGATTCACGCAGAGTCTTTACGTTAGCTTCCATAGAAATTAATTTTTACGGCGGTAAATGTAAAAAATAAATCGGACGAAATAAATCGCCGAAATCACTATAAATGAACATAAAACTGGTTTAATTGCAGTTATTTGTTAAAAATCATCTTTACTGGCATTTTTTTTGAGAGATTTAATATTATTTTGCGAGAAATTTACATATCGAAATATTTCAATATTTATGAAACAAGCATTAAAAAAATCATCATTTTTTACACTAACAAGAATGATTATTTTTTTAATGCGGTTTCATACGACCATTAAAAATAAAAAAATAAACATATGAAAAGAATACTATTTATATTACTTATAGTCCTGACACCGGTAACCGGATTTACTCAGGTTACATTACCAACCGGAAATCGTGAAGTTAAATGGATTACAATAGATGAGGCTGAAAAGCAGTTTAACAAATCACCGCGACCTTTCTTTATCGACACTTATACTGATTGGTGCGGGTGGTGCAAGAAGATGGATAAGGAAACATTTACCAACCCGGTAATTGCTGAAATTCTTAATAATAAATTCTATCCTGTCAAGTTTGATGCGGAGGGAACAGAAAGTGTGACTTTCCTCGGACAGACTTTTGTCAATGACGGCAAGGCAGGAAAAGCTCATCAGCTGGCAGTTGCACTTCTTCAGGGACAACTTTCATACCCTACAGTAGTCTTTATGTTACAGAAGGAAGGTAAGTTTGAAGTAGCACCTGTTCCTGGTTTCAGGGAAGCCAAAGAAATGGAGATCCTTCTGAACTTCTTTGCCGATCAGGCTTATAAGACTCAGAATTTTGACGATTTCAGGAAGAATTTTATCGGGAAAGTACAGTAAATCAGCTATAACTATTTCCCAATAATATAATTTGCCGGCAATTGCATCACCTCGCCGAACTGGCTGACCAGCTTTCTTGATTTATAGAGAGTCTCACCTTCCATTGATATTTTAATGTTCACAACATCAGGGATCCTGTAGTAAATCTTATCTGTTCCTGTTAAAGCTGTACCCTGCTGGCCTTTCGTAAAGCGGGTCATATCTTTTGTCTTTTGTTCGGGGATGATCTCTAATAATACCGGAGTTCCGGTCTTTGAGATAACTTCCCCGGGTCCGGTCAATTCGGAAAACTTCAGGATTTCAACCGGTTCAGCTGCATGCTCTTTTTCGGGAATGAAATGATATATAAATGTCCTGACATCCACAAAGGTTTTTCCTGCAAACAGCTCAGTAAGCTCCGATTCCATTTTATTGATCTCCTCAATGGCTGCCTCACTCTGGGGAAAGACATTAGCTTCACCGGTAAGGATCATGAATTTCCCTTCACGCAGGTCCATAAGCCGTCTTGCCGCTCTTTCGGCGAGCTGTTCAGTAGTTAGCTTTTTCTTCTTTTCAACAATATATGGTATCCTTATAAATTTTGAATCAACGTTCACGCGCTTGAAAGCAGTATCTGTTTGCAGGAGATAGTATTCATCCGACCCGAGATCCCACGATCTGAATTGATCAATGCCTGATTCATCCGCATCGGACAGACTAACACCGGGATAATTTATTGCAGGATTCAGATCAAGTATCAGACCCTCCTTTTTCATGGCAAGGACATTTGACTGAATAAGTGTATTACTTTCAATAACGTAAAGTTCAGACGGATCAGCCTCTTCGTGTGAATTCATTGAAATTCCCTTTACCGACCAGAATTCTTCTTCACTCTTTATAACATTTTCAAGACCAAGCAGTTCTCCTGCGTAGGCTGCATACGGACCAGGAATACTGATTGTCCTTTCCAGATCAAACTTTATCGTGAAAACAGTTCGGGGAAGCGCATATATAAGGCTCCCGTCTTTCAGAGTGACGGTATCAGAAAGAGGCTTAACAACATTTACGGGCCCTGTTGCCTTTTTCCGTGAGAGGCATGAAGTTGTAAGCAGTGTTATCAGTAAAAATATTGACAGATATATTATTCTTTTCATAAAAACAGTTTTTCAAAGATGTAATTAAAATTGATGCCTTTCAAATACTAAACGTCAGACCGGTTCTCTTGTTTTGTTAAAAGCAGCTCCGATTTCATTTATAATATCAGAAGCGATGACCGATTCGTATGATGATTTTTCTGCTGCAATATCACCGGCGAGTCCGTGAAGATAGACTCCGGTAATTGCTGCATCAGCCGGATCATAGCCCTGTGCCAGCAGGGAGAGGATCATTCCCGTCAGGAGATCTCCGCTACCGGCAGTGGCCATTCCCGGATTTCCGGTGCTGTTGAACCACACTTCCCCTTCGGGAGATGTTACAGATGTATAAGCTCCCTTAAGAACTATAATGCAATTATATTTTGCTGAAAATTCAATTTGCTTTTGCAATCTGGCATAACTATCGACACTCTTTCCTGCAAGACGTTCGAATTCTTTCGGATGCGGGGTCAATATTGTCTTTCCAGGAATTAATGAAAACCAATCCCTGTTTGCTGAGAGAATATTAAGTCCATCAGCATCAATTAAAAGCGGCTTTTTGCAGGTCAGCAGAAGGTTACGAAGGGCTTCATGGGATTCCTGCTGCGTCCCCATACCCGGGCCAATAGCAACAGCGTCAAAAAAATCTGTATTACCTGTATCGGTAATATATCTTTCGTTATTATCGTGTATTACCATAGTCTCAGGCACTGAACTCTGCATTACCAGGTTTCCGCATGCAGGGATATGACAGGTGATAAGCCCCGCTCCTGACCGCAGTGCAGCTCTGGAGCCAAGCACGATTGCCCCCATCTTTCCGTATGATCCTCCGGCAAGCAAACCATGCCCGAAAATTCCTTTATGATCAAATTTCTTTCTGTACTTAAGAAGAGGTTTAATCACATTGCTTTCAAGATACAGGTATGGTGTATTCGTACCGGATATGGCCCTTGGATCAAGCCCGATAGGCAAAACTGTCCAATCGCCTGTAAATGATTCATTTTCCTGAAACATGAAAGAGAGCTTCGGGAATTGAAAACTGAGAGTATAGTCAGCATTTATTATATGGTCGGGATTATTTGAACTGTTATCCTCTCCGAACAACCCGGATGGAATATCTATTGAGATCACAGTAGAACCGGATCTGTTAATAAACTTTATCACATCCGCTGCCAGTCCTTCGGCTGGTCTTGAAAGTCCCGATCCGAAGATGGCATCAATGATTATGTCGTCAGTACCTGTCAGGGGTAACTGATTTGCATTTTCGATAATATTAAATGGTACACTGGTTTCTTTTTCGAGTCTTTCCCTGTTTATTTTCCAGTCAACAGAAGTAGTATCCGAAAAACGGATATAGCAAACTTCAGGTTTAAACCTGTCCTTTGCGAGCATCCTGGCCAGAGCCAGACCATCGCCTCCGTTATTGCCCGGTCCGGCAAAGATTAAAATCCGCTCTGCCCTCCCGAACTTTGAAGTATACCACTCAAACAAGCGGGCAGCTGCCCGTTCCATAAGATTAACCGGGGCAACCGGTTCATTTTTTATGGTGTATTCATCAATTTTTTTAATCTGTCCGGAAGTAAATATCTTCATTGCTGAATTTCAATATGGTGCAAATTTAAACTCTTCAGTCATTAATAAAAAAAGATTAATATATTTGTTTCAGGTCGGATATTGAATAATTCCGGTGATACCTGTGTGATTTTCGAAGATATCCGAACTGTTTAACCAGAATTTACTAACTGACAAAAACTAAGTTTTATGCTTAAGAATCATCCCAGGGGATTGCTGGTAGCCTTTTTCTCGAACATGGGTGAGAGATTCGGCTTCTACACCATGATGGCCATTCTTGTACTTTTTCTTCAGGCTAAGTTTGGCTTGTCTGCGAAAGCGGCAGGTGACATTTACAGCTGGTTTTATTTCTCTATTTATGCTCTTGCTCTGCTCGGCGGTATTCTTGCCGACTCAACAAAGAAATACAAGCTTGTAATACTTGCAGGTATAATAATAATGTTTGGCGGATATGTAATTATGGCTATTCCGGGCATGACACTGACAATCACCATTATAGGACTTGGAACAATTGCGCTTGGCAACGGGCTTTTCAAAGGCAATCTGCAGGCAGTGGTTGGTCAGATGTATGATGATCCCAAATATTCAAAGCTCAGGGATACAGCTTTTATGATTTTTTACATGGGGATAAATGTAGGCGCATTCTTTGCACCTTTTGCCGCAAACGGGATGCGAAACTGGTGGCTGAAAGTAAATGGTTTCGCCCACGACGCCAGCCTGCCATCCCTGTGTCATCAGTTTAACAATGGGACACTTACAGATACAGTATTATTTCAGCAACTGGCAGACAAAGTTAATCTCAGTGGCCCTGTCTCAGATCTTTCAGCATTTGCAAATGAGTACCTTGGTGTCTTCTCAAAGGGTTATAATTATGCGTTCGGGGTAGCCGCAGGTGCAATGATACTGTCGTTACTTGTCTATGTGATCTTTAATAAACTGCTTCCGAATAAGGAGAAAACTATGCCGGCTGTTACTGCTCAAAAGTCTTCTCCCGCATCTTCGGAAAAGATCGATTTTAAACCGGTGCCGCTTATTGCTGCAATTGTTGCAATGGGAATTACTGCATATATTTTACAGCTGCTGAAACAGATTGATGTGGCTACCGGATTAGCGTTCGGACTCTTTGCAGCGTTTGTCATGTGGATAATCCTGAGCTCGCATAAGGAAGAGAGAGCAAGAATCATTGCATTAGTGCTAGTATTCTTTGTAGCTATTTTTTTCTGGATGTCGTTTCATCAGAATGGACTTACACTCACCCTGTTTGCCAGAGACTATACTGTTAAAGAGGTTGGTATATTTACCAGTCTGTTTTTTACATTACCCTCCATGCTTGCTGTTATCGGTGCCATTGCAGGTCTGGTAATTATATTTTACAAAAACCTTGAGACCAGATTTAAATTAGCAGGAGGTGTATTGCTAATAATTGCCCTCCTTTTTATATTTTTCTTTACAAATGGATTTGATCCAACCAGACTTTTAAATAAAATCCTCACTCCGTTCGGGCCTCAGAATTCAATATCTCCTGAAATATTCCAGTCCTTCAATCCACTTTTCATTGTTGCACTTACCTTTCCGGTAATGGCTCTGTTTGCATGGATGAACAGGAAAGGTATTGAACCATCAACTCCAAAGAAAATCGGGATAGGATTGATTATTGCTGCTGTAGGATTTCTGATTGTACTGGTTGCATCTATCGGGGCTCCATCACCTGCCTCACTTCACGGGGTGCCTGCTGCAGAATCAGACAGGGTCTCACCCTACTGGCTTATCAGCAGTTACCTTGTGCTCACAGTAGCAGAACTATTCCTTAGCCCGATGGGTCTCTCATTCGTTTCCAAAGTAGCTCCTTCAAGATTCCAGGGACTGATGCAGGGTGGATGGCTTCTGGCAACAGCTGCCGGTAATAAACTGTTATTTGTCGGAAGCCTGCTGTGGGATAAAATTCAGTTGAGTACGCTCTGGCTCGTATTTATCGTATGCTTGCTGTTATCTGCAACGTTTATTTTCTCAATATTGAAACGGCTGGAGAAAGCGGCATCCAGTTAATAAAATGAAAATGATGTGAGGACACATCAAAAACAAGTTAATCAATTGTTTGCAGGCGGCATTCGGAATAATTAAAGTAATTTATATAAAAAACTAAGATTTATAAATAATTACGATCTGATTTTCTAACAATAGCTTAGTAATTACCGAGTTTGCTAAATTTTATTATTTTTGCAATTTATTTTGCATCCAGGGGATGCTTTTTTTTATAATCCGACAATGAAAGTCCTGAAATTTGGCGGTTCCTCGCTTGGCACTCCCGACCGGATCAGGGGAGTAAAAAAGATCATCGAAGCCCAGACTCTACCATGCATAGTCGTGGTATCGGCTTTCGAAGGTGTCACTGATCAGCTGTCCCGGACCGCTGAACTTGCCTCATCAGGAAATGAGGAATACAAGGATCACTTTGAGAAGATCATAACAAAACATAAAGAGTTCACTCACGCTCTCCTTAATGATGAAGCTGATCAGCGCAAGGCGCTCGAGGTTGTCTCCGTCATTTCAGACGAACTCCGCGAGGTTCTTAAAGGGATCTTTCTTCTGCACGGATCCACGAAACGCGCTATTGATCAGGTACTTGCTGCCGGAGAAAGACTATCCTCTTATATTACGGGACTTTTTTTCGGTGATTGTTACCTTGCCGATTCCCGTGAACTAATTAAAACTGATGTCAGGCAGGGATTCCTTGTCGTTGATTTTAAGGCTACAAATACACTTATAAGAGAAAGACTCGGGAAGCTCGAAAAACTGGCCCTTCTTCCGGGATATATTGCCAGCAATCAAAACGGTGAAACCACAACGCTCGGAAGAGGTGGTTCTGATTACACTGCGGCAATCATTGCTGCTGCTCTCAAAGCTGATGTCCTCGAAATATGGACCGATGTGGACGGTTTTATGACAGCCGATCCCAAAAAAGTTGAAAAAGCATATACAATTGAGAGCCTCACATACTCTGAAGCAATGGAGCTTTCACACTTCGGCGCAAAAGTTATCTATACCCCTACCCTGCGCCCCGTTTATAAAGAGAATATACCGGTCATTGTCCGCAATACTCTCAAACCTGAATCAAAGGGAACATTGATAAACGGGAAATCTGATGACAGTAGCAGAAGTCCGATAAAAGGGATCTCATCAATTGATCATATCGACCTCGTCACTCTCCAGGGACCCGCAATGGTCGGAGTTACAGGTACTTCGGCACGACTTTTCGGTGCACTGGCAAAGAGCGAAGTTAATATCATTCTGATCACCCAGGCTTCTTCAGAGTTTTCCATAACCTTTGCCGTTAGTCCCGCTGACACTAAAGCAGCGACCGATGCAATCTCAAGCGAATTTGAACGTGAGATCGCTTTAAATGATGAGCTCAGGATACTTGTTGAAAAGAACCTGTCGATAATAGCTATTGTAGGTGAAAAGATGAAAAACACACCCGGTATTTCGGCAACTCTTTTCAAATCACTCGGAAGGAACGGGATCAATGTGATAGCGACTGCTCAGGGTTCGTCGGAGCTGAATATCTCAGTAGTAATCAAAAATGAAAGTCTCGGGAAGGCGCTTAATGTAATCCATGATGGCTTTTTCCTGTCGCGTTATAAGGAGATGAACCTCTTTATAGCCGGTACCGGACTTGTTGGATCGAGTCTGCTGAAACAGTTATTTAAGCAGCTTGATCTGCTTTTAAATGAGCGCAATCTGAGAGTAAGGCTCAGGGGAATAACAAACTCCCGCAAAATGCTTACAGATATAAAAGGAATCGACCTCGGAACGTGTAAAGAAATTCTGAGGACAGATGGCATCAAGGCTGACATTTCTCTCTTCATCCTGGAAATGAAAAAGATGAATCTTCGGAATTCAGTATTTATAGATTGTACCGCAGATGCAAAGGTTGCTGCAAGATACGGGGAGATACTGCCTGAATATATATCTGTGGTCACTGCAAATAAAATCGCCTGCTCATCGGAATATACTTATTACCAGGAACTTAAGTCGATTGCTAATGAGCGTGGCGTCCGGTTCATGTTCGAAACAACAGTTGGCGCCGGCTTGCCGATAATACGGACGATCAGCGACCTGGTCCTCAGCGGTGACAGAATATTTAAGATTGAAGCAGTGCTTTCAGGCACCCTTAATTTCATCTTCAATGAACTGAACGGTGAATTGCCCCTGAGCAAAGCAATCAAAAAAGCAAAGGAGAAAGGATATTCAGAGCCCGATCCGCGGATTGACCTTAGTGGAACGGATGTAGTCAGAAAGATATTAATTCTTGCACGGGAAGCAGGTTATCAGCTTGAACAGAAGGACGTTGAGGTTCATAAGATATTGCCTGATGAGTGTTTCGAAGGCGACCTGAGTGATTTCTACAGGAAGGTCGAAAAGTACGACGATGAATTTGAAAGAAAAAGATCGGAGCTTGAAAAGAACAATAAAAAATTGAGATTTTTCGCAACGCTCGATCAGGGTAAGGCAAAAGTAGAGCTGATAAGTGTGGGGCCGGAACATCCGTCTTTCTACCTGGAAGGAAGCAATAATATTGTTCTGCTGACCACTGAACGTTACCGCGAACTGCCAATGGTCATCAAGGGTTACGGAGCTGGTGCAGATGTTACAGCGGCTGGAGTGTTCGCAGATCTTATGAGAGTTGTAAATGTTTGAATTTAAATCATATAACCACGGAGAAACACGGAGTTACACGGAGTGATCACGGAGTTTTAAAAACAGTGTAACTCCGTGATACCTCCGTGTGACTCCGTGGTAAGAAAAGAATATAATTATTATTGAATTCTACTAATATTAAATATTATTCTACTAATCTGAGAGCTCCGGAGGTTTCTTTCAGGGAAGCTCTTATGAAGGGGATCGCTCCTGACGGGGGACTATATATGCCCGCATCGATTCCCATACTAAGCAGGGAAGAGATGGAAAGCTTCGCCGCGAAAGAATACTTTGAAATTGCATTTGACGTACTGCATAAATTTTTAAAAACTGAGATAGAGGATCACAACCTGATATCATTGTGCAGGGACGCATATGATTTTGATATTCCAATTGAACATGTTACCGGCAATAGCTATGTGATGCGACTCGATCAGGGGCCTACTGCATCATTTAAGGATTTTGCAGCCAGGATGATGGCCAGACTGATGAACCACTTCCTTGCATCCGAAAACCGGCATTATACTATTCTGACTGCCACATCAGGCGATACCGGAAGCGCTGTGGCAAGCGCATTCCACGGCCTCAGCAGCATTGATGTAGTGATCCTTTTCCCTTACGGCGAGGTGAGTGAAACACAGCGGAAACAAATGACCACCCTGCAGAAGAATATCCGTGTCATTGCAATTGACGGAAAATTCGATGATTGCCAGGCGCTGGTAAAGAAAGCCTTCCTGGATCCATCACTTTCTCAGATCCCGCTGACTTCGGCAAATTCCATAAACATCGGAAGACTTCTTCCACAGTCAGTATATTATTTCCATGCCTGGTCGAAGCTGGGTCGTAAACCTGTCGTATTCAGCGTCCCATCAGGTAATTACGGAGATCTCATGGGTGGAATTTTTGCCAGGGAAATGGGATTGCCTGTGAAAAAATTTGTCATTTCCACAAATGCGAATAACGAAGTTCCGGAATTTCTCAAATCAGGCATTTATAAAATAATTGCACCCTCATTAAACTGCTTATCAAGTGCAATGAATGTTGGTCATCCAAGCAATCTTGCAAGGATCGTATCCCTCTACGGGGGCATCATGGATGAATCGGGAAATATTATCCGGCAACCCGATATAGCCGGAATGCGGAAGGATTTTTTTGCAATCAGCGTATCGGATAAAACAACCAGGGAAACTATTGCTTCTGCTTATAAAAAAAACGGGATTCTTCTTGAACCTCACGGAGCGGTTGCGTGGAGAGGGCTGGAAAATTATATGGCTTGTGAAACATCAGCCGGAGAAGATAATATTAATTATGTTGCACTTGAAACAGCTCATCCCGCGAAATTTCCGGATGAGATATTCAGGATCCTTAATCTTCTACCCCCCTCTCCTCCTTCGCTGGAGAGAATAATGAACCTGGAAGAAAAATATCTTTGCCTGAATAATGATTACAACGAATTCAATAATTATTTAATTAAAAACTTATAAAAAGAACCTCATATATGTATATTATTTGTAGCGATCTCGAGGGAGTGCTTGTACCGGAAGTATGGATTAATGTTGCAAGATGGACCGGAATTGATGAACTGAAACTGACAACACGCGATATCAATGATTATAATGCACTTATGAAACGCAGGCTGGAAATACTCCGGCAACATGGTATAACAATAAATGATATCCAGAAAGTTATTTCACTGCTTGAACTTATGCCGGGTGCCATGGATTTTATTAACTGGCTGCATGGTCAGGCACAGATGATCGTAGTGTCGGATACTTTCAGGGAATTTGCAGATCCACTTCTTGAAAAAATGGGATGGCCTGTGCTGTTCTGTCATCATCTTACAACCAATGAAGAGGGGATCATTACTGACTATCACCTGCGCCAGCCGGATGCCAAAATGAAAGTAGTTGAAGCCCTTCAGAACCTTAATTTCAAGGTGATTGCAATTGGCGATTCCTACAACGATATCCAGATGCTCAGAAAAGCAGAGGTGGGTGTGCTTTTCAAGCCTCCGCAGAATGTGATTGATGATAACAAAGACCTGCAGGTAGTGAATTCTTATCTCTCGCTGAAAAAAGTCGTTTCCGAAACGATGGCAGAACGATGAATTTTACTTCAGTATCTGTGAAGTGTATTTATCTGCAAGGTCGGCCTGATCTTTTGCAAGGCCGGTAATAATCACTATAAGGTTTCCCTTCCAGGACAGAAATATTGTTCCGTTGTACCCGTCAGCGAAAACGAACTTTCCTTCATCTGACTGGCCGGCCTCAAGCCCTGCCGTAGCAAGATATTCTTCAGCTGTTTTAAGTGCCTCAGGTGCCGAGCTCATTTTCATAAGAAAAATGCTGAAGTTATCAGGTCCCACATTATAAAGTGCCTTGAATGATGCATTCAGAAACCTGTGCCCCAGTACGCTTTCATTAATATATGTCTCCTCATTGATCTTTTTCCCTTCTGCAGGAAACTCCGCGACCATGGATGGCATAGTAGTCTCACCCTGGAGCAAATCGGCAACCCTGTAAGCCAGGGATTCGGCAGATTGCAAAACCTTTGGTTTTCCTGAATAAGTTCTGATCTTTATGTAATAGTTGCCCTTAAAAAAGTTTATTGAACCATCTACAATATAGCCCTGTGCTCCCAGACTGGTGAAATTGTATGATGGAGAACGCTCTGATGAGTAAATTCCAAAAGCCATTGTATGGTTGGAATGCCTGTAAATTTCAAGTTTTATTACATTTCTGCCTTTCTTATACTCAGCCACATGAAGCTCTTCAAATCCGAGAGCCAGGTATGCTTCAGCCGCGCCGTTTATGAAATCCCACAGATTTTCAGGCTGATAAACAGGATATTTTGTGATTAGTTTAAATCCTTTCAATTCAGGATATTGAATATCCTCTGCAGTAACAAAACCTGAAATGAAGGCAAACAGGACTCCAATAAGAATTTTGTTCTTCATCATTCTTCAATTTGAGGTAATCAGTTAATCACGATAAAAAATCTTTGGGTACACTCACCAGCCTTGAGACATCCGAAATTTTCTCCTTTATCGCGAAATTTCTCGAACACTTAACACTGCAAACTTCGCATTTACCGCACGGGTCGTTCATTGTTCCAAGTTCACAAAGCAATGTCTTTGCCATCAGCGGATTTGAATAACCGTATGCATACATGTATGCACGCATCAAATCAGGTACGGGTAAATTGTTCGGGCATTCAGACAGGCACTGCTTGCATCCTGAACAGAAGAGACCCGGCTCATCCATGGAAGCAATCAAATCGGTCTTTTCCTGCTCGTTAAGGCTTATGTCTTCAAGTATTTTAGCGTTCAGATCCAGATGATCGAATGCCGTCATACCGGGAATGGTAGTCGCAACACTCTGATTTGACAAAACCCATTTAATTGCTGCTGATGTATTCATGGGTTTGGTTTTCTCCTTGTCGAGCCATCCTCCGCCTGCAATGGTTTTCATTGCAACAATACCGATACCTGTATCTGCAGCTTTCTTTATTGCGTCATTCAATTCTGTAACGTAAGCCTGCCGGTAATTAAAAGCTGTCAGGATAACATCCCAGGTATCCAGTCCGGCAGCAGCATTGATCACCGCCGGCTCATTCCTGTGTGTGGAAAATCCTATGAATTTAGCTTTCCCGTCTTTCTTCAGCTTCTTGATTACATTAACGATGGGCTTATATTCCAGCATCTCCGGATTGCTGATATCATGAACGTAAAGAATATCGACATAATCCATCTGGAGTCTTGAAAGACTTGTATTGAACATCTCAAGGAACTTTTCGGGAGAGGTCTGGTCATTAGGTTTTCCTTCCCTGTCGGTTTGTGGTTTTACTTTTGTTGCAAGGATAAAGGAATTCCTCTGAAAATCTTTAAACAATGTTCCAAGCATTGCTTCATTATTACCGTTCATATACCCATGGGCTGTATCAAAAAGCCTTATACCTTTATCGTATGCAGCTTTGCACAGGTTTGGACTATCGGATCTCATCACACCAAAGCTTATCACCGGGACTTTAATGCCGGTTTTGCCCAATGTTCTGTAGATAATATTTTTATCCTGGACTACCCCGGATACAGTTACTACTGCAGGTGAGAATGCAACCATCCCTGCACCGGCTATTCCTGTTTTTAAAAATCCTCTTCTTGATATGCTTCTCATTTTAAACTATTTTAAGTTTCTGATTCTGACATCTATATCTGTGTTTTTCAATAATTTAACCAATCTGTCGGTGTCAGTATCCCCGTAGTGGTATGGATAAAGTATTTTTGGTTTGAAAGCCTTCGCAGCATTGGCCACCATTTCAGGGCTCATAGTATAAGGAAGGTCCATTGGCAGGAAAGCAACATCAATTTCCTTAAGAGCCTTCATTTCGGATGTATTTTCCGTATCGCCTGCAATGTAGAATTTTTTGCCGCCAATTGCAAGGATGAACCCTAAACCGGATCCCTTTGGGTGAAATGGCTGGCCCGGAGATCTCATATTGACAATATTGTAGGCTGGCAATGCCTCAATACCTATAGTTCCTACAGTCACCGACTCGCCTGCTTTTATAGCTTTGGACCATGGTACCTCTGATGTACATTTTTGACTGCATATCATTACCGTTTCCGGCTTACGAAGTTCGGTTATCAGCTTGCTGTCCAGGTGATCGTAATGCTCATGGGTTACGAGTATTAGGTCAGCTTTCGGAAGATTACTATAGTTCCCGGAACTCCTGACAGGATCAATATATATGCAAAAGTCTTTCACCCTGAACATTAGCGATCCGTGTCCGATAAAGTGCATCTCAACATCACCTGCAGAGGTGGCTAATTTGTCCGGTACAGGAGATTCCTGATTGAATACGGTAGCTGGCATGGTAAAAAATATTAATGTGAGTATAACAAGTTTTAATCTGTTCATAACAAATTTATTATAATTATCATAAAAATGGTTCAGATTCCAGGGCAACTGATTTCATTATGTCCTCACTCCCATCACAAGTATGTCATCAATCTGAGGTAATTGCCCCATCCAGTCCTTCAGTTTATTTTCAAGTATTTCCTTCTGACGGGCCATTGGGAAATCCTGTATCTCAAGCAGCAGTCGTTTGAAATTCTTTTTCATAAACTTGCGGCCTCTTGGTCCTCCGAACTGATCAACATAACCATCAGAAAACAAATAGTATGAAATCCCCTTTTCGAGTGTCCAGTCATAGAAAATAAATTTTTCGTTCATGAGAGAGGATATCCCTATCGGCATTTTACTTGCATACACTGTTTCAAGAATATACTTACCGTCCGACATGGAACCATCTGAAAGATTGGCATTGGAACCCTTGTTGCCGGGAATTTCATTTTCGGGCAGTTTTCTGACTCTGAAGCAGGGATTGTATGCGCCTGAGAATTCAATGCGGCGGGCGCTGTTATCAACTACCAGAAGTGCAAGGTCCATACCGTCTTTCGCTTCATTGTCCCCTCCGACCTGTTTCAGTGAATCAGTTACATGGAGCCTTAATTTATTCAGAATAAAGTCAGCCCTGGGCGAATGTTCCTTATCAATTATCTCATCAAGGAACGACATACCCAGGAGGCTCATAAAAGCTCCGGGAACCCCGTGCCCTGTGCAATCGGCAGCGGCTATGTAAAGTCTCCCGTCCTTTTTTGCCATCCAGTAAAAATCTCCGCTTACAATATCTCTTGGTTTGAAAAGTATAAAGTAGTTTTCGATATTCTCGGCGAGAATTTTTTCAGAAGGAAGGAGTGCCATCTGGATCCGGCTTGCATAATGTATACTGGATTCAAGCTCTTCTTTCTGCTTCACCACTGTGGCAGTGCGCTCCGCAATGATGCCCTCAAGACGGAGATTCTCATTTTTTAGTCTAAGTGTATAAGCGGCAATAATTGCAAAGATCAGAAATATTGCCGTGATGGCATACAGAAATAACATCAGGGTTGTCAGATACCAGGGCTTAAGGATATTGAAACTGAATGAAGCCTCTTCCGATTCTATTCCTGTGGTTGTTTTTGCCTTCACCCTGAATTTATAATGACCGAATCTGAGGTTCGAAAAATCCTTATAACCGATCTTTGCCCATTTGGACCATTGATAATCATATCCCTCCAGCATATAACTGTACAGCATCTTCTCTTCATCAACCATATATGTTGTTGTCCAGTGGAATGAAGGGGAGTTGAAAGTATGCCTGAATTCAGGAGGTTTATCTGCAGGATCAGAAGCCACAGGATATCTCCTGCCGTTCTCATCAACAGAATAGAAAGTCTCGTTCATAAATACCGAATCTATTCCTTTGGATTTGTTGGTAATCCTGGTAAGAAGGGTAATTGCCGGAGGTGAATCAGTGTAAAGCTTTTCTTTATCCACAACATAAATTGCTTTTGATTTAGCCATCCATATCCTGCCCTCGATTGAGCCGATATGCATCAGCTTAACATCAGGTAAAAGATTAAACATTCCACCCGTATATTTTGTAAGACTGTCATTCTTCTTCGGGAAAAGGATCTCATTAATCCGGTCTTCAGTGGCCGATAACCAGTATCCACCATCAGGATCCGGGAAAAGCCTGTCAGAATTAACATTTTCGGAATAACCTCCCGTAAATTCATCAAATGACTTCCAGGAATCATTTCCGGGATTCAGTTTAAAAATACCTTTGCCGGAACATAAGATAAGGTCACCGTTGATAACGGATAGTGAATTAAGGCTGGCCTCCCCCGGTATACCTTTGTCAGGTCCGTATTTTACCGAAACAGTATCATTAAAGGGAACCCTGAACAACCCTTCGGGGTAATGTGACAATACTATAAGGTCACCGTTTCCCAGTTCATTCAGTGAAACAATGCTCCCCTCAATGCTTTTAATATTAGTTACATGCTTCCAGATACCATTGTTATAATCAAGGATTTTAAGTCCTGCTGAATTCTGTCCGAAATAGAACCGGTTATTTTTTACTTTTGACTGAAGAATGCTCCTTGTATCAAAATCCCGGGTATCAACTTCATTTTCTGCATCTATAACTCTGCCTTCAAGAATGGAAGATTTGCCATCAGTCATTATTTTATACACACCACTGAATGAACCGGCGAGCAGAAAACGTTCGTTCCCTGCCGTTGCAGACAGTAAAGGAAAGATCTGGGCGGTTATGTTACCAAGCTGGCTGAAGATCCTTGTCCCGTCCTCTTTTATACTGCTCTTAAAAATACCGTTGTCGGTGGCAACATAAACTGATCCGCCGAAGAGACAGAAATTATTCACTCCTCCTTCCAGTCCTGACTTTTCTGAAAACTGGCTGAAAGGCAGATTAACACAGGCTTTGGTTATCGAACCCATGGTAGCGATCCACAGCTCAGAACCGGCATCCTTACCGGAGTAAAGTGCTGATATTGTATTATCCTGCATATCAGTATTCTGAGTGTTCCAGTGTCCGGTGTACATACCTTTACTATCAAATACATACAGCCCATCCCCCATCGTTCCAAATACTATCTCTCCGGTACTTAGCCTTACACCACAATAGACTCCCGCTTCTTTGAGCCTGTTGAACATTTTACTGTCAATAAAGCTGCTGTCAACGGAACCTGTGGAATAATTATACAGGTAAATTCCTGATTCCAGCGTACCTACAATCACATTATCATTTTCATATGGCAGCAACGTAAGACTTCTTTTTGATCCGAAGAATTCTCCTCCCGGAAGCTGATAGATCCCTCCATCCCTTAATTCAAATAATCCGAAAAGATTATCAGTTATAATTACCTTTTCATTTATCGAAAAAATCCTCATCACCTGTCTGAATCCCATCTGCCTCAGGTTAATATAGCTCAGATCGTCATCATTCCTGTCATATATTATAAGCGATCTTTGACTAAGATAATAAACTGCGGAATCCTTTATTATAAGAGAGAAGATGTTACCTATGGAGAAGTCTGACCGTTCTGCCATCTCTGACGCCGTTGAATCACCCCATGCACCGGCTGTAATATCCTTTGCATCGGAAATGCGATTATTTAATGAAACATAAACACGGTTTCCTGAAGAGTCAGGTTCAATGTACCCAAACTCATCCTGACCTCCTATATAGATTATCCCGTAACTATCAGATCCGATTGCCCTTACAATGGTGGGTGCATTCCTTTTAACCGTAATGGTACTCCAGGTGGTCCCATCATACCTGATTACCAGGTTATTATCGTTACCAAAATAGACAGCCCCGAATTTATCCTTTGTTATGCACCAGTTATATTCTGCCCCCCGTGTGACCTCCATGCTGTAACTTTTTGTAATCGGAGTACCATATTTGTTTATCTGCCCAAACGCCACGGAAATCAGGGCATTGAGTATGATAATGGGGATAAGCCTTTTCATAGATTATTGTATTCAGACGGTAAAATCAAGTATAAAAATACGAATCTTATGATTTTAATCAAATTTATTAATACCGCATACGTTTTATGTCGGAATTTTAATAACTTGCTGCGGGTATTTAGGTTACAGCGTTAATTAATTAACACTGATGTGTTTAGGGAACGATAAACGGGTTTGGGCACTTGTTTTAACTATGTGCTTAGCTCAGGTTGTAAACGGGCAGGCCGGAAAAAGCCTCCGGATCCGTTTTGATGGCAACCTGCAGAAAAACAGTGTAATAGCCGATGATCAATCCCTCACATTTAATTACAGTCTGAAGGAACTGGAACTTGCATCTCTTCTTATCGATGAGGGCTCCTTTTACCGCCTTTCAATTCCCGGCCATACCCGAACGACAACTCCCGGAGAACCTGAACTACCGGTCCTGAGCCGGCTTATAATCCTCCCTGACAACGGCACATATAAAATAAAAATCTCGAAAGTAAGATCAGAAAGGATTAATCCCGCAAGGAAAAACATAGATGGAATACTATTCCCGGCCCAGGAAGGTGAAACAAAGGAACCACAGACAAAAAAACCAAAATTTGCCTTTGATAAATCAATCTATTCAAACCGTGATTTCCTCAGGTCCGACACCATCAGGATCGACCCTGTCGGAAAACTGAGAGGGAAAAAAATTGCCAGTCTGACCATCTCTCCTGTCAGCTACAATCCTCATTCAAATGTTATTGAGATCATTACTTCAATGAAGATTGAACTGGTCTTTACCGGCTCCGGTGGCGCCAAAGCCCTCTACCCGGAATCAGTTCTTTTTGGGGAATCCTTTGAAAAGGGAATGCTCAACTACGACGAAAGCGACCTGATAACCGGATATTCCGACAAACCCGTAAGAATGGTGATATTGACTGATACGGCATTCAGGGATCATCTGGCACCTTTCTTAAAATGGAAAACACAAAAGGGGTTCAGGCTGGATGTACTTTACAAAGGAACCGGCTTTGCCGGAGATAACTATACTGAGATCAAAAACACCCTGACCAGCCTCTACAATTCATCGACAGAAGATAATCCTCCTCCGGAATATCTGCTTATTGTGGGAAATACCGCACTGATACCCTATTATGGAACCGGACATGTCACAGACCTCTATTACGGGGAATTTGACGGGGACGGTGATTATCTGCCTGAAATGTTCATTGGGAGACTCCCTGTAGCGGATACTGCTGAACTCAAATCCGTTCTTAATAAAATTATCGAATACGAAAAATTTGAATTTGCAGATACAAACAAATTTTATTCAAATGCTCTTACCACGGCAGGATACGATGCCAGTTATGCAAGTTATATGAACGGGCAGGTTAAATATGCCGTTACAAACTACCTTACCACCGGAAACAATATAAATGAATATCATTTTTATTATCCGCAAACTCAGACAGCTCATAAGGATTCCGTCGTTGAACTGATCAATAACGGAACATCATTTATCAATTATTCGGGACATGGATCATCCACTGCATGGCTCCATTTAAATATTGATACCTCGGATGTCCGCAAACTGACAAACAGGAACATGTACCCGTTTGTGATAAGTAATGCCTGCCAGACAGCCAGATACAGCATGCGCTCCCTGGGTAACAGAATGGTACTTTCCCCTGAAAAAGGTGCGATAGGCTTTATCGGTTGTTCAGAGGATTCATATTGGAACGAAGATTTCCACTGGGCTGTCGGGTTAGGAACACCATCTGAAGATCCCACCTACGAGACAACCGGACTGGGCGCACTGGACAGGTTGTTTCATACTCATAACGAGCCTCCCTCGGAATGGTATTATACTATGGGACAGGTAATTTATGGAGGAAACCTGGCAGTGAGCTCCAGCACAAGCTCCCGAAAGAAATATTACTGGGAAACCTATAACCTGGTCGGCGATCCAAGTGTAATTCCGGTAATCGGCACTCCGGTTTCATTCAGCACTCATATCCCTGATTCACTTCCGAACAATATTAAATCATGGTCATTCACATCTGAACCGTTTTCCTATGTTGCCGTTTCCCATTCCGACACTCTCTGGGATGCATCATTTGCCAGTCCTTCGGGTTCGGTAACGCTTGAGATGCCAGGTTTATCCGACGATTCCTGCCTTGTTGTGATCACCGGTCAGAACAGACTACCGCTTATCAAAACTATATATTTTGGTGAAGTCACTAAAGAATTTGTAAACCTGACAAGGTACGAAATAAACGATGAACCGGAGAATAACAACGGGCGCGCCGACTTTGGTGAAACACTCTCCCTGAACCTTACAATAAGCAATCTCGGATTAACAGATGCCGGTAACCTTTATACCCGTATAACATCAACATCGGAATGGATCACGATCAACACCGATTCAGCCATGATCGGTACCCTTCCTGCCGGCTCTGAGATAACTTTTAATAATAAACTGTCATTTACAGTTGATGAGAATATTCCTGACAAAGGGATGGTTACTCTTGACCTGATGCTGAAGGATGATGTTGCCGAGACACATTACAAAATAGATATTTATGTACATGCCCCTGAATTGAATATTCTTAGTTTTCTGATTGATGATTCTAATACCGGGAACGATGACCTGATAGCTGATCCCGGAGAAACTTTCAGACTTGTATTCTATGTTGAAAACCAGGGAAGCAGCAGCACTTCCGGACAATTCAGCATAACAAGCTCTGACGCTGATTTAACCATCCTGGAACCAACAAAGAATTCAGGCACCTTACAAAATGGTGAGGTGACGGAGATACCTGTGCTTGTTAAACTGGCAGAATCAGTTGGTACAGGGAACACAATTTCCATTATGAGCCTGCTTGATTGCGGTCCTTACCAGGTTGACAGGGAATTTGCTTTCAGGGTCGGCCGCATCAGGGAATCATTTGAATCGTCTTCCTTCAGGGTATTCCCCTGGATAAATATCAGTCAGAAACCATGGTTAATTACCAGTACAGCCTCTCCTGACGGGAATTTGTCGGCCAGATCAGGTGCTGTCCTGCACAACGAAGTTTCATCGCTTATTATAAGAACTCATTATACTGAAGCTGATACTGTTAAGTTCTATTATCAGGTCTCTTCCGAGACTAATTATGATTTCTTCATTTTTTACCTTAATGATGCAGAAGTATTCAGGAAATCGGGAGAGACTCTATGGGAGATGAAAGCAATACCTGTTCCTGCCGGCTATAACAAACTTGAATGGATCTACAAAAAGGACCAGTCGGTTTCGCAGGGAAAGGATTGCGCATTGATCGATATGATAGATTTTGCAGGCACGGCAGGTGTCGAATACATTAACAGGGATCTTGTGGTTGCCAGGATCATAAATCCGGGCCAAAAGGAAAATATCGGTAAGGAACTGGTAACAATGAAATTACTGAATTTCGGACCGGATACTATAAACGGATTCAACCTGGCATATACTATAAACGATGGCATACCGGTTGTGCAGCATTTCACCGACAGGGTAATCCCGTTCAGTGATTCATTGAGCGTGACATTTACAACCCGCGCAGATCTGTCACGTTACGGGATATATGACTTTGCCATATACAGCTTTAATAATGATGATGATTATCTGTTCAATGATACACTCAGGGTAAATATCGAAAATACTGAGATCGACGAACCTCTTTCGGTATTTCCAAATCCGTTCACAGAAAGGCTTGATATTGTCATAAATTCAGAGATTGATGCGACAGTCCGCATCTCCCTTATAAATTCTACCGGTAAAAAACTGCTGGATTTTGAACATGTAATTTTACCGGGATCAAACGAGCTGAGTATGGAAAATATTCACCTGCCTCCGGCGGTCTACTACCTGAAAATTGAGTACCCGGGCATGAGAAAAACAATCCCTGTCATAAGATTAAAACCCTGATAATTAACACAGATCCGGTATCTTAATAGTCTGTCATTAACCAAACTCAATATTATGTCTTACATTCCTGCCAGGGTAGAAACTCTGGAGCTTTTCAAAAAATATAATAAAACAGAAAGCCTTTTGAAGCATGCTCTCGCCGTTGAAGGTGTGATGAGGTATATGGCAAGGAAATCGGGAGAGGATGAGGAGAAATGGGGGATCATCGGATTGATCCATGATCTTGATTATGAGATGTACCCCGACCAGCATTGCACAATGACAAAAAAGATCCTTGAAGAGAACAACTGGCCTCCGGAATATGTGAGGGCTGTGTTGAGCCACGGCTGGGGGCTTGTGACGGATGTCGAACCGGTTACGCTGCTTGAAAAGACCATCTATGCTGTAGATGAACTCACCGGTCTGGTAGTGACAAGCGCACTAGTAAGACCTTCGAAAAGCGTCCTCGATATGGAAGCCAGGTCGGTTAAGAAAAAATGGACTGACAGGAGATTTGCAGCAGGTGTTGACAGATCAGTCATTGAAAAGGGAGCTGCAATGCTTGGTGTCAGCCTTGATGAACTGATAACCGACTGTATAATGGGTATGAGAGAAGTTGCGGATCAGATTGGATTACAAGGAAATACCCCCCTTAGCGGGCAGGGGGGTCGAATTTCACCTATAACTGTCTGATCTTTATATTCCTGAACCACACATCATTACCGTGATCCTGAAGTCCTATATAGCCTTCCTGGGCAGTATTGATGAACCATGGCCATTCTGCGAATTTGGAGTTTGCACACATTTTCTTCCAGTCGTCGGTCCAGAGGTGGAATTCAACGACATTGGCCCCGTTCTGAGTGAATACCACAGTGCCCTGGTAAACCAGGATCTTCACCTGGTTCCACTGACCGACAGGTTTGGTATTCTGGGGTACAGCCGGAATCAGATCATACAATGAACCTGCCATGCGGTTCCCGTTAACACCGAGCTTTGCATCAGGATGTCTTTCATTATCAAGCACCTGCATCTCGGGTGACGATTTGTATATAGGTTCATTCGGTATCTCCTGTGCCAGGATGAAGATTCCGCTGTTGCCACCTTCCGAAATCTTCCATTCGAGTGAAAGCTCGAAATTCCCAAATTTCTTATCATAAATGATATCACCTCCTCCTCCGCCTGCCTCGCCGGCGCCTGATCCCACACATTGCAGGGTTCCGTCAACAACCCTCCACCCCTTTTCAGGGAAGGTTGTTTTATTATAACCACGCCATCCGCTGGTTGTTTTACCGTCGAAGATGCTTGTCCAGCCTTCATCCGCTTTAGCGGTTTTTTTCTTGCCTGTTGATCCGCATGATGTAATTCCCATTACAACAACGATTGACAAAATAATGTTTATCAGCCTCATATTGAAATTGATTTTAAATGAATTGTATTCTGGAAATGTAGAGACGCAGCATGCTGCGTCTCTGCTCCAAATAATTTTGAATTATCGCCTACATCGGCATTGCCGGCAGCGACCACCCTGTACGATAGTTATGTTTTACCATCTCAGCAGCAAACTGTTTTGCATTCATCGGGTCGGTCCATTTCTTGGCGAAAGTCGGATGCCCGTCTGCAATTGTGAATGCGTCTTCAACACAGATCTTTACTGTTTCGGAGTCAGAAATGTTAGTGAACTCCATTTTTTCTCCGTTCCATTCAAGCTCTTTAAAAAGTCCCTGAAGTCTGACGGCAAGAACTCCCATAACAACCATTTCGTTAAACGGACCGGCTTCTGAAAAGTCTGATTTGGTGGGAACTCTGCTTTCCGGGCTCTCCTTGCATGCACGGACCCAGTCCATTTCGTGTGATACCTTGTCGGGAAGTCTGCGTTCGGTTTTGGGAGCTACAGGTACACGGCCTGACAGCAACCATGGATCCCTTCCGTAACATCCGCATATCAGTTTATCTTTTGTCCCGTGGAATATAACGCCGCCACCTCCGTTGTCCATGTCCTTGCCGGCAGGCCACCCGGCAGGTCTGGCGGGTTGCAGTCCACCATCATACCAGATAACTTCAACCTGCGGTAATTTCATTTTGGCTTTCTTCGGAACAACTCTTTCAGGATAAATTAGCTTAACCATCTGAGCATTGGGAGCACAATCAGTCAGCAACAAGGTAGAACTGCCCTGAGCCTTTATCGGGTACTGAAGCTTAAGACCCTTGAAAACAGGATGAAGAATATGGCAGGCCATATCTCCCAGAGCTCCTGTTCCGAAATCCCACCAGCCACGCCAGTTCCATGGATGGTAAATGCTGTTATATGGACGCATTTGAGCAGGGCCGATAAAGAGATCCCAGTTAAGTGTTTCAGGAACCCATTCTCCTTTTGCAGGTCGGTTCAATCCCTGAGGCCATATCGGACGATCGGTAAATGCTTCAACTTTTGTAACATCACCTATTTCGCCGTTCTGCAGCCATTCAACAGTAAGGTTAACACCCTCTCCCGAGGAACCCTGGTTACCCATTTGTGTTGCAAGTTTTTGTTTTGCAGCAAGTTTGGTCAGCAGTCTTGATTCATATACCGAATGAGTCAACGGTTTCTGAACGTAAACATGCTTACCCATAGCCATGGCAGTAGCGGCTACAATGCAGTGTGTATGGTCGGCAGTTGCCACAATAACCGCATCGATTGAGTTCCCCATTTCATCATACATCTTACGCCAGTCCCAGTACTTTTTTGCATTGGGTTGCGATTCGAAGACCTTCTTCGAATATGCCCAGTCGACATCACAGAGAGCAACAATATTCTCTGTCGGGGCGACTGCTCTCAGATTGGAGTTTCCCATACCTCCAATCCCAACAATAGCGATATTGAGCTTATCGCTGGGTGGTCTTTTTCCCAGACCACTGATAACGGAGCTGGGGAGGATTGTAAAACCTGCAGCCACTGCTCCGGTCGTTCCGATAAAAGAGCGGCGTGTCATGCTTTTTGATTCTTCTTTCATTTTTAGATGAGTTAAATTATTAATGATTTGAGCGTTGTATTTTACGACAATATAAAAGTAATAAATTCAATTTAATTCCAAATTATATCAACCATTATAATTTTCTATCTTGCTGATTAAAGAATTGAAAGATTTCTTTTAATATTCTTCAAATGGAAAATAGATATTTCTCACTTGAACCAAAGGATAATCCACGTGCGGTAAAAATATTTCAGCTTGTTCTGGGTGTTCTTTGTATTGCTATAGCTATTTTCTGGATAGTATTCAGTATCAAATCATTGAAAGCAGATAATACACTCTGGGCATCCAATGCATTCCTCGTTTTGTTCGGAATTTATGAGATACTGGCCGGTACGGGCAAGACGACTAAATATATTAAAATCCACCCTCATGAAATTGATATAAAACAACACTCTGTCCTTCCTGTCATGAAATTGAAATCCGAAGAAATTGAAATAATTGAGCTTTACCCTCTAAGCATGATCTTCTGCCTTAAAAACAAAAAGAAGGTTGTTATGAGGTTCGGATTGAGTTATACCGGGATAATTGTGCCGGTGAAGGATGAAATAAATGAGTTTGCAAGGGTGAACGGGATACAGGTGGAAGAGAGGGAGGAGGAGATATGAGGAAGTCGCAACGGCGGGTATTCTGCTGGCTTATAAAGTTTCAATCTCCCTCCACACATCTCTGCTCACAGGAATCCCGGATTTTAGGTTCTCATTACGTATTTTCAAAACGTTCTCACCGGGATAGCGGATTTTTGTCTCTTTATTTTCCGGTGTTGAAGACTTAAGATCATCAATGATCTTCTGAACAGCATCTCCGACAGAAGAATGTTTATGGAGCCGTTTTGGACTTATTAAAATAAAAACCTGCGAAATACTGTATTCCACACTGCTTTTAGTGATCTCATGAGTGGATAATCCACCGGATATGACTGTTGCCAGAATATCAAGCAGCAATGAAAATCCTGATCCTTTCCAGTTGCCTATTGGTAAGGCACGTCTTGTCAGGAGTATTTCCCCGGGATCATCAGTCAGTTTTCCCTCACTGTTGAACCCACCGGGAAATGGCAGTTTCTTTCCTTCCCTCTTATAAGTCTCCATCTTTCCGTAGGAGAATTGCGTCATGGCAAAATCGAGAACGATCGCTTCGCCGTTGTACGGAACTGCGATCACAAAGGGATTATTCCCCACACGCGCATCTGCAGCTCCCCACGCGGGCATATTGGCTTCGGTGTTTGTCCAGCCGATAAAAATAAATCCTTTCCGTGCCGCCTGCCAGCCATAGGTCCCTCCCCGCATCCAGTGGTTTGTATTGGCAAGTGCGACCAGACCGATACCATTCTTTTCTGCCAGTTCTGCAGCCCGCATGGTTGCAAACGAAGCATTCAGGGGACCGGGTCCGAGATTACCGTCCCACTGCTCAAGCGCCCCGGCGCTGTGAACCAGTGCAGGTTCAGCCTCCGGAATTACATAACCGTCCCTTACATTTCTTATAAATCTGGGGAACCTGTTGACTCCATGAGAATAGACTCCTTCAAGGCTGTTTAAAGTAAAGATCCCGGCACATGCATCAGCCTTACTGTCAGAAAATCCTGTTCGTTTAAGGATCCCCGAAAATACGTTTTTCATATGTCCGGCAGGGATCCTGACTGTCTGGTCATCCGGTTTCATTTCAACACCACATCTGCGAAATCCATAAACCAATTCCAGTCTTTAAGGAGCAGATTATGAGCTCCATCTCTTATATGAAATGCCACCTTCCCTCCGATTACAGGTTTATTGAGGGGAGGCATTATTTCAGGCAACGAGGTCTTTGTCTTCAATAGCTGAAACAGCGGAACAGAATGATACAGAGCAAGATATGAACCTTTAGGATCGCCCCACAGGTCCTGATCAGCACAGGCAACATACAGAGCCCGCGGAGCAATTAAACCGAGAAGCATGTGCATATCCACCGGCAGTGCATCTTCATTATTATTATATTTCCTGTAATTGGTGCAAAACCAGTGAGGGAAAGAGGTGTTGATCCTTGACACTGTCTCACCAAATCTGCGTCTTGCGAGGGCAGCCCCGCCACATCCCGATTCATTGCTAATGACCAGGGCGAACCGCTGATCCTCTGCACCGGCCCAGAGTGCTGTTTTCCCGCCACGGGAATGTCCCAGAACAGCAACCTTTTTCCGGTCTATATCCTTATCTGTCTCGAAATAATCCATACAACGGCTTGCTCCCCATGCCCATGCCGAAATTGTGCCCCACGCATCGGGCTGACGTTCACCCCTGTCAAGTACAGGATGTATCCCGTCCCTGAATTGGTCATAATTATCCGGATCCAGATCAGCATTTCTGAATACCGCAATTCCATAACCTCTTGCAATAACCTCTTCGGCGGGCCAGAATTCGCTTTTAACCTTTCTGGTGGGATCGATATTGGCCGGACCACGGTTGTCAATAAGCAGAAATACAGGTACAGGTTTCTGAGCCTTATTTGGGACAAAAAGCGTAAGATGGATAACAAGTGACTTCCCATCGGAATTTATAGTAATATCCACCTGTTTAAGGGTAGCATCGCCGTTCATTGCGTACTTATCCACATTAACAACTTTAAATGTTCTTGTATATGGAGTCGCGGGAACCCTGCCATAGATATTCTCCCTGAAGAGTTCCAGCACCTCCTGTCGCCTCTCTTTCTTCCATTCCTTTGGTGAGGTGATCTTCTTTCCTGATGCATTTGCAAGAATATCCGGCAAGATGTAAGCCGGCACTTTTTCTTCATAGTAGTTGAATTCAGTCCGTGATTTTGAAAGTTTTTCCACTACCTCCGGAGATGCCTTCCACGTCTCCCCTGTCTGGCAAAGAGCGGTACCTGCATACATTATTCCAAAACCAGTCAATGCGGCAATACTATTTCTGATCTTCATTTTCATACTTATTAAATCAATAATAATATTCGAATATATGTGTATTTTTGCAATTCGCTATCATCAGAACCATGACTTCTCTGTTCAACAAAGCAGGCGATAAAATCCAGTGCATTCTCTGTCCGCATAACTGTATCATAGGAGAAGGCATGACAGGCATTTGTAATGTAAGAAAAAATAACGGTGAAGCTATTGAACTTCTGACCTACGGAGTTATTTCAGGTTATGCGCTAGATCCGATAGAGAAGAAACCGCTGTATCATTTTTACCCCGGAACCAATATCCTGTCAATAGGCTCGTACGGATGCAATATGCGGTGTGACTTCTGCCAGAACTACACTATTTCGCAACGGAATATGGCAGGATTCACAACAAAAACCGAACCCGAAAAGATAATAAGAAGCGCCCAGACTGCCCTCCACAATATCGGAATTGCTTTTACCTATAATGAACCCATAATATGGTTTGAGTACATCCGTGATGTAGCCCTGAAAGCAAGAAAAAAAGGACTTCGCACTGTTATGGTCAGCAACGGATATGTGAATAAAGAACCTCTTGATGAGATAATTTCCTTTACCGATGCTTTCAACATCGACCTGAAGGCTTTCAATAATGAATTCTACAGGAAGCTCGCAGGTGCCGGGCTTGAACCTGTTAAAAATACCCTGAAGCAGATAGCAAAGTCCGGAAAACATCTGGAGATAACTACACTTATTATCCCGGGACAAAATGATTCTGAAAATGAGATGGTAATGCAGGCAGAGTGGATCGCCGGCGAACTGGGTAAGAATATACCGTTTCACCTGAGCAGGTATTTCCCCATGTATAAGAGGGAGGATCCGGCAACTTCGCAGGGGACTCTGATGAAACTTGCGGAAATAGCTTCCAGGAGTCTGACCTGGGTATATGTAGGCAATATGAACTCAGAAGGAGGACAGCAGACAAAATGCCCGGGATGCGGAATTACCGTGACCAAAAGATCAAAGTACCATGCAAAACTTCAGAATCTTGACCAGAAAGGGAATTGTAAAGTATGCGGAACGCGGATCTACGAGCATTTCACCTATTTTTCCTCTTCAATAAAGAACTGAGACACCTTTAATATAAGCATCACAATAAGAGGTTAACACGGATTTATTCTGATCTGAACTGACTGACACTCTCCTCTGCCTTACGAATATATAGATTCCTCAGCTTCTCTATCAGTGGCACTCTGATCTTAAAAACCTTGTCATCAATGCTGGAGAATGGCAGAACCATCGGGGAGGTACCTGTCATGAACACTGCCTCAAAATCCGAAATCCGGGCTGCCTTTACGCACGCAATTCTGACTTTAATATTATTCTCCTTACAAATATCAAGAATATACTTCCTGGTTATGCCACTGAGTATCATTCTGTCGGGCGCAGTAACAAGTGTATCGTTTTTCAGGAAAAAGATGTTCGATCTGCTACCTTCGGTTACCAGACCATTTTCATTCACAAGCAGGGCTTCATAACCTCCGTCAAGGATCAGTTTGTGAAAAATTGATGACCGTAACTTGTGATTAATAACCTTTGACACGGGATCTTTCCTTTCAGCATAAAACAATATCCCCTTCACACCACTCCTGTATTGCTTCTCAGTAGGGTAGATCGGTTCGATGAAATAAACAAGATAGTTGAAAGAACCATTATTATAGTTGAAAACGATCTTAAGGTTTGCCTCTTTCTTCTTTTCATAACGGGTCAGATTTATAATATCTTTTTTCAGGACAGATGGATCTGCAAGCAATTGCTTTTTCTGTAACCTGACGCTGGTTGCCAGCCGTTCCATATGATCATTAAAGAAGACCGGACAGTTTCTGATCATCCTTACTACCTCATATATGGAATCACCATCATAGACCAGCGTATTATCAAATGATTCAGCCTGTTCAATCCTGCCATTAAGGATGAATTTCTTCCCGTAGCATTCATTCATATAATTGCCATTTATTCTCAAAATTACAAACTATTAACCACTCTGAGGGCTTTTCTGTTTATATTCGTAACTGATAATCCGGTGCAGGTTACAGAATATGTACGCGATAATTGATATTGAGACTACGGGAGGCAGTGCACGGCTTGAAAAAATAACGGAAATTGCCATCTATCAGCATGATGGTGAGAAGATTACCGGAGAATATGTCACACTTGTCAATCCTGAAAGGAACATTCCGTATTTCATCACCAATCTAACAGGAATTACAAATGAAATGGTGGAAAATGCACCGCGTTTTTATGAGATCGCCAGAGCAATCGTAGAGCTTACTGAAGGAAGAAAATTTGTTGCACACAATGCCAGGTTCGATTATTCATTCATCAGGCAGGAATTTAAATCCCTCGGTTATAATTTCAGAAGAAGCCTTCTTGACACAGTTACTTTAAGCAGGAAGCTTTTCCCGGGGTTCCGGTCGTACAGTCTTGGAAATATCTGCAGGGAGCTGAAAATAATAATCAGCGACAGGCACCGTGCATCAGGAGATGCTCTTGCCACCGTCAGACTTTTTGAAATGCTTTTGGAAAGGGACAGGGAAATAAACGGGAACTGGTCAGATCTTATCAGGAATACAAGGATTTCCAAACTGAATCCGAAACTTGACATTTCAAAAATTGACATTATCCCTGAGGAGCCGGGCATTTACTACTTCTATAATGAGGATGGGGAACTGATCTATATCGGTAAAAGCAGGAATCTTCAGCAAAGAATATCGACTCACCTTTCGAACAACACCTCCAACCGGGCAATGGAAATGCGCGATTTCATAGCAGATATCGACTGGGACCTTACGGGAAGCGAACTTATTGCTCTTCTGAGAGAATCGTTCGAAATAAAAGATAATAAACCATTCTATAACAGGGCACAGCGAAAGTCAGTATTTCAGTGGGGTATCTACACCTCAACCGACAAAAACGGTTACAATATTTTCAATTACATGCCGGTGAATTCGGTGGAGAATCCGCTTTCTGTTTTCACTTCAAGGGAAAGAGCGAAGTCAAAGCTTGAATCGCTGACTGAAACATATAACCTCTGCCAGAAACTGACAGGTCTTTACGAGTCGGCTGGTCCCTGTTTCCAGTTTCACGTCGGTATCTGCAAAGGAGCCTGTTGCGGAAAAGAACCGCCTCATGAGTATAACGAACGTGCATGCAGGGCCGCCCGGGAATTCATCTTTTCCAAACGTAACTTCTTCATTATAGATAAGGGCAGGAATGAAGAAGAGAAGAGTGCCGTGAAAGTCATAAATGGAAAATATGCCGGATATGGCTATTTCAACATTAACGACATGGGATTCGGACTCACCGCACTTCATGATTGTATAAGATCGGCGCCCGATAACAGGGATATCCAGGTCATCCTGAAACAATACCTTAGAAATAACAGGGTTGAAAAAATAATCGAATTCTGAGCAGGGTTAGCCGAATAATCCTATTTTTGTTATACACATAATGATCAAAAAAGTATGGCTGTTTTTACAAGAACAACTAAAAACCTTATTCTCAACATAGATGAGTTCTTTGATAATGTGGAACTGGGGGTACTGGTATTCAGGGAAGGGATAAAGTCGTATCTATACAAGAATCTGGACGATTTTGACAGGCATCTTCAGAAAGTTGATACTCTTGAAAGCAATGCTGACAAGCTTCAGCGCCTGATCGAAAATGAGATGATCACCCATTCAATTCTCCCGCAGCATCGTGAAGAGGTTACGAAGCTGCTTGACGAGGTGGATGAGATTATTGACTCGGTGAAAAGTTCTCTGAATGAGATAATTATCGAAATGCCCGAAATTCCTGATGCACTCACCAATAGCTTCCTGTGCCTTGCAGAAGCATCTGCGAACGCAGCTGAAGAACTGATCCCGGCAGCCCGTGCATATTTTAAGGCGCCTTACACAGTAAGGGAAAAACTGCTCAAGGTTTACTACTTCGAATCCGAGACTGATAAAATATCCAGAGATATCAAAAAGCAGGTTTTCCAGGACATGAAAGAACTTGACCTGGCTCATAAAGCGCATCTGCGGTATATTATTCAACACATTGAGAATATATCCGACCTGGCCCAGACAGCAGCGGACCTTCTGGCAGCTATGGCGATAAAGGTTGTTATTTAATATGATCCTTTTCTTCCTGACTAGCGGTTTGTTCCTGGGCTGGTCCCTCGGAGCCAACGATGCATCTAATGCATTCGGATCGGCTGTGGGATCAAAAATGGTTTCATTCAGGAAAGCTGCAATTATTGCCTCTGTTGCCGTGATACTCGGGGCTATTATCCAGGGCGCCGGAACTTCCCAGACACTTGGTAAACTCGGTGCTGTAAATGCGATCGGAGGTTCATTCACTCTTGCCCTTGCTTCAGCAATCACAGTTTATATGATGACGAAATTCTCACTCCCGGTCTCAACCACCCAGGCTATCGTCGGGGCAATTATCGGGTGGAATCTGTTTACAGGAAATAAAACCGATTCAGCAACACTATCTGCTATTGTTGCAACATGGGTCACAGGTCCGGTACTTGGAGCCCTTTTTACAATACCTCTCTTCATGCTGGTAATCAAAGTTAAAGTAGCTGCAAAAATTCACCTTATCACATTTGAATCTTACATCAGAACAGGATTGATAATTGTCGGAGCATTTGCAGCTTACAGCCTTGGTGCAAATAACATAGCCAATGTCATGGGTGTCTTTGTACCCGCTTTCAATCTCGATGACCTCGATCTTGGCATAATCACTCTGAACTCCGCCCGGCAACTGTTCCTCCTCGGGGGAATGGCAATTGCCGTCGGAATCATTACCTACTCAAAGAGAGTGATGGAGACTGTGGGCGCAAATATCGTTGAGCTTAATCCTGAGGCAGCCATGGTTGTGGTACTGGCACAGTCTCTTGTTCTGTTCATTTTCTCCTCTTCTGCGTTATCCTCTTTCCTTGCCGGATTAGGCCTCCCGCGGATTCCGCTGGTCCCTGTCTCCAGCTCACAGGTGATAATCGGGTGCGTTATAGGGATAGGCCTTTACAAAGGAGCCAGAAACATAAATTTCCGATTACTCGGAGAGGTCGCCATCGGGTGGATTGCCACACCATTGATCACATGTATCCTTTGTTACCTTTCACTTTTTATCTTCAAAAATATTTTCAATATCAACGTTGGAAGCAAGATCACTGCAGTCACTCCGGAATCAGGGCCAATATCAGTTATTGCCGGTTCGGAGACATCTGCAATCATGAGGTATATTCTTTTTGGTATACTGGCAGGAGGTATAATCCTTCTGGTATTTTACTATCTCCTTGAGAGAAAGAAAAGACTGGAATTGCAAAAATCAGAGACGAAATTCTGGAAAAACCTGAAATAGAATTTCACCTTTAACTGATCAGATCAGGAAATTTTCAGATTCTCACAATAATAAAATGAACATGAAAGACGGAAATGATTTTGGATCCGGAAAGGGAGTTTCGCGCAGAAAATTTATAAACCAGGCAGCAACCGGAACTGCATTTATGGTCCTTTCACCTTTTGCTTCATTGGCACCGGAAAGCCGGCAGCAGGCAAACAAATGGGCATCGGGAGCCGCAAAATTCAGAGTTCACATGATTGGACATGCCCATATTGATCCTGTATGGCTCTGGCCCTGGCCGGAAGGTATTTCGGTGGTTTACAGCACATTCCGTTCAGCACTTGACAGAATGAATGAAACGCCTGACTTCACCTTCACCGCCAGTTCTGCACAATTTTACCAGTGGATCGCTGATAATGATCCGGCTATGCTTCAGGAGATCAGAAAACGTGTCGATGAAGGGCGCTGGAACATTGTCGGAGGATGGTGGGTCGAACCTGATGTGAATATACCCGGTGGCGAAGCGCTGGTCCGGCAGGGACTCTATGGCCAGCTTACATTTCAGCGCCTCCTGGGGCGTCGTGCAAAAGTATCAACTAATCCCGACTCCTTCGGCCATACAGGAACTTTACCCCAGATTATCAAAGGGCAGGGCATGGAGAATTATATATTCATGCGCCCGGGGATCAGGGAGAAAACAATTCCAGCCGATCTTTTCTGGTGGGAGGGTACCGATGGCACCCGCGTACTCACTTACAGAATACCGATCAGCTATAATGACAGCGGTTCCGTCAGGAAACGGATTGAAGATGTGCTGGCCCAGTTCAGAGATCAGCCAATGAAGAGCTATATGGCTTACTATGGTGCAGGTGATCATGGTGGCGGCGCAACCAGGGAGAATATCCGGTCCATCGAAGAGTTAAAAGCTGAAAAGGGAGCTCCGGCTGTTTTCTACAGTACAACGGATAACTACTTTGAGGAAATCCGGAAGGATAAAAACCTTAGCCTCCCGGTGGTCAGGGACGATCTGCAGCATCATGCCGTGGGCTGTTATACTGCCGAATCTGAAATAAAGAAAGGAAACCGCCATTCAGAGTCAGCTCTTATCACAGCCGAAAAAATTACTGCAATAGGATCTGCAGGCTGGGGATCAAAATATCCGAAGAACGAATTTACAACCGCCTGGCAGAGGGTACTTTTTCTTCAGTTCCATGACAGTCTTGCCGGCTCATCAGTTCCTGAACACAGTCAGCATGCAAGAGAAGGCTACGGGTACGCACTGGATATTGCACACCAGGCCACTTACCTTGCCATCCAGAAACTGGAGAGCCAGATCCCCTCGGAGAATTATGATTCACAGTATCTTGTAGCCTTCAATCCGCACGCATGGGAAGTGACCGGCTATGTGGAATATGATTTCGGCTGGAACCCCCGCAATCCCTCAGGAGTGGAGGATGAAAAGGGTAATTCACTTCATCATCAATGGGTTGCCGGTTCAACAGAAACCGGAAACCGGAACAGGATCGTTATCAGTCTTACCCTGCCTCCATTTGGTTACAGGCAGATCAGGATATTTGCAGGCGATCCTTCTGCTATTTCCAAAACTGCCACAGCTACCGGCAGGCAACTCGAAAATCAATTCCTCAGGGTTATATTTTCAGATTCAGGAACACTACGGATTTATGATAAGGAAAACAATAAGGAAGTGTTCTCTGGTGGAGAAACGGGGTGTAAAGCCCTCATAATAAATGACCCGAGTGACACATGGAGTCATAATATCAGGACTTATTCCGACGAATCCGGTTCTTTCGGGAATGCTCAATATAAGATCCTGGAAAAGGGTCCATTGCGGGCTATGGTACGTGTTGTCACCACCTATGGGGACTCTTCTCTCACAACAGACTGGATATTGACTTCCGGTTCCCGAATGATCGAGGCCAGAGTCACTCTTGACTGGCACGAACATCTGAAAATGCTGAAATTTTCTTTCCCGGTTGATGTGGAGTTGCCTGTTGCAACATATGAAACACCCTATGGCAATATTGAGAGGACAACAAACGGGGATGAGGATCCGGGTCAGAGGTGGATCGATCTTAGCGGGAAAACCGTTGGCAGTACTTATGGACTTTCTGTTATAAACGATGCAAAATACGGATACAGCGTACACGGGAGTGATCTCAGAATATCAGTAGCCAGGTCAGCAGTTTATGCCCACCACGATCCTAAAGTGCTCGATATGAAGGCAGAGCATATATGGATGGATCAGGGAATCCAGACCTTCAGGATGCTCCTGATCCCGCACAAAGGCACATGGAAAGATTGCAACGTTGTAAGGTCAGCTGAGGAGTTCATGTCCCCTCCGGTGCTTATCTATCAGGGTATTCATGGCGGAAATCTTCCGAAATCCGGCTCATTCCTGGCTATAGATGCTCAGAATATAATTGTTTCTTCGGTCAAGCTAGCTGAAAATGGTGATGATCTCATATTCCGTTGTGTTGAAACCCGGGGACTGGCATCAGAAACGACCCTCGATCTCAGGTTTGCAAACCGAAAATGGAAAGGCAACTTCCGTCCGTATGAAATTAAAACTCTCAGGATGAACAGAAAATCGGGTGAAATACGTGAAGTAAACCTGCTCGAAGAGTAGAAAATTTCTAACTCCCCGGCCTGGCTATTTTTCTCCTGACAGGGCTTTTTATTTTATCAACCTGAACTTTCTCTTCAAGAATCAGTAACATATCGCCATCGACCGGAGAAGTTACTGTGAGTATTTTCCCGTCTTCGGCACCGGTTCCGTCGGAATATTCATTTTTCACAGGATTAAACCATCTGACACTGTAGTTATGTCCATCAGGTTTTCTGATTTTAATTGTTTGTTTTACAGGCAGATAAACAAGGATTGTATTATTGTCGGTAGTTTTTACAACTGAAACAAATTCATTGAAAACCTTATTACCCGGTTGTTCCGAAAGTAATTCCTGTGCAGGATAAAAGTTCCACCATGCAAACTTTGTAATAAATCCGGCAAGGTAACCCATCTGGATCGATCCCGGCAGGTTTATGCTGACATTCCACGGAGAGGTCCATGGAGCATCGGAATGATTGAGTATCTTCTCCCCTTTTCTCAACCAGGGCCAGATACCGTTTGCACCGTAGGTTATACCGGCAATCGGAGTCGCAAAAAGGCTCCAGTAGCATGCATTGCGAACATCTTTATCCTTTATGGTGGGTTGTATTTCTTCGTAGTTTGGTTCAAGATTAATAATTGGTCTGGGAGGCAAATATGGCCACATCCGGCTCATGGGCCCTTTTGTTATCCAATTGACGGTACCCTCGGCATTGCTGTGGCTGCTCTGGTACCCTATTATATTAAGCCAGGGCTCATCAGTGTAGATCTCCCCAATCCATGATCTCCCCCGCGGATGCTGAGCCACAATACCCTGCTGCCTGCCGTCAAAGACTGCACGACCAATGGTCTTCCACCTTTGCTCGAATGTCTCTGTATAATTTCCATCGCCACCCAGGAACCATACAACATGATTTGCACCATACCTGGCCACTATGTATTTCGCGAGCAGTACTGCCTGATCATCAGGAAGATAATAACCAGGGCTCAGTTCTCTTCCTGACCCGGTCTGAAGTGCCCAAAGAATCACTGGTGCAGCAACCAGACCGTACTCATTCACCCGGTCGATCTTTTTGTCGATCAGTCTGAAAAAAGCCGGATTGATCCGTATCCGTCCGCTCCCTTCAAATGCGACCAACCCCTCACTGCTTTTGTCGCATCCCCGCCACTGGGTTGTAACCAGCTGTATTGCAGTGTAATTATTATTCACCCGATGCTGAAGATACTGATCCCATTCTTCATCGGTAGATTTCAGGGCGCCGTTCCATGCAGTGCAGGCAAGCCAGAAAAAGGGAGTTCCGTCAGAGTGCGTCAGGAAGAATGTCCCTTTCGGATTGATTACCGGACCATGCCGGTAAATGGCTTTCGGGTCATCCATAAGTTTACACACGAATGAACCATTCTGCCCATGCAGACCCGTATTTTTAGCATCCGAGCATACGGTTTGAAATGTCCAAATTCCGGTTTCATCAGGCATAAACCTGGCTTTCCAGGTCGTCTCACCATCCCAGAAGCCGTTAATTGTTTTTTTCATTCCCGTTGGTGAGGTAAAATTCACCTCAAAGCTCCGTACCTCCTGGACAGGATTTTCGTAAGACACGCTGCTTTTAAATACAAGTTCAAACTTGTGCCACTTAACGGCATCAGTTGCCTGAGCCCGTATTAGTACCGGAAGTGTCATTGATATAATTATAAATGAAAACAATCTCTTCATATTCATAGTTTTATATAGTAATAACGCATTGTGCAGTTAACAATCTTCTATGTCTGCATGTACTCATCCCCCAAGCCTTCGCTAAAGCTTAGGCTTGCAAAGCCGGCCCCCTCTCTGCTTTGTTTTTCATGTACTCATCCCCCCGGCCCCCTTCTCTGCTGTCGCAAAGAAGGGGGTGACTATTGAATTACGTTACAAAACCCTCCCCCTCTTTGCGTGAGCAGAGAGGGGGACGCAAGGGGGTGAGTACGTGTGATCCAGAAGCAGA
>Ga0105095_10000034_pt1 | contig 44394 bp, 37 predicted proteins | sample PPLLak2March2015_2_FD_79180 | JGI IMG/M metagenome (GOLD analysis project Ga0105095, IMG submission 79180) | Freshwater sediment microbial communities from Prairie Pothole Lake near Jamestown, North Dakota, USA - PPLs Lake P8 Core (3) Depth... | ecosystem: Environmental > Aquatic > Freshwater >...
AGGGCAACTTGTATGCGGGCGGCGAGTTCACCAGCATCGCTGGACTGGTGGTGAATCATATCGCCCACTGGGATGGATCTGAATGGTCAGCGCTGGGCAGCGGCATTGAGAATATTGTCAACAACCTGGCAGTCGACTCGCGCGGCAACGTCTATACCGACATCCTGGTCACCGCCAGCGACAGCCTCCCCGACACGGCTATCGCCCGCTGGGATGGCTCAGCCTGGAGCAACGTTGGGGCAGGGCTGGGCAGCCTGGTGGACAGCCTGGCCGAAGGAAGGGACAGCAACCCGATCGTCACTGACCTGGTCGTGGACGGTCAGGATCGCCTGTACGCCGGCGGCTACTTCTACTTGATCCAGACTGACCAATATATCGGTTACGTCGCCCGCTGGGATGGCGACCGGTGGGTGCTGCTGGGCAGCGGGATCAACAGCACGGTGTACGCGGTTGCGGTGGATGGCGAGGGCAATGTCTATGCAGGCGGTGAATTCACCGCCGCGGGTGATGCCACTGCCAGCTACATAGCCCGCTGGGATGGTGCTGCCTGGAATGGGCTGGGCGGTGGTATGGATGCTATGGTAGATGAGCTGGCGGTCGACGCAGATGGGAATCTGTATGCGGCGGGGGCGTTCAGCCGGGCAGGCGAGACAAGCGCACAGTTTATAGCCCATTGGGATGGCTCTAGCTGGAGCGCGCTGGGCAGCCCACCGGCAGGCGACACGCCAGCGATCTTCAGCCTGTCAATGGATGCAGACGGCAATCTGTATGCCGGCGGGTGGTTCAGCTCGATCGGTGATGTGGAAGCCAGCTATCTGGCGCGCTGGGACGGCGCTGCCTGGAGCGCATTGGGCGGTGGGGTGAACGAGCGGGTGTTCACCGTGGCGACGGGCGCCGACGGGCAGGTGTATGCCGGCGGATTCTTCACCCAGGCGGAGGGCAAAGCGGCGCACCACCTGGCCCGCTGGGATGGGACTGCTTGGAGCGGATGGAGCGAGGGCTCCGGTAGCGGGATGAACGCTGAGGTGGACGCCCTGGCTGTGGGCACTGGCGACGAGCTGTACGCCGGGGGGTATTTCAGTATGGCTGGCAGCCGTGCTGCCAGCCGCGTAGCGATCTGGGATGGTGAGAGTTGGGACGCACTGGGCAGCGGGGTGGGTGCCGCCGTACATGCCCTGGTGGTGGGAGAGGACGGCGCCCTATACGCGGGCGGCGAGTTCACCAATGCCGGAGATGTGAGCGCCAGCCGCGTTGCCATGTGGGATGGCTCGACCTGGAGCGCCCTGGGCAGCGGAATGGAGGCCGAGCACAGAAGCCCGGTAGTGATGGCGCTGGCAGTCGACGGGCGGGGGAACCTTTTCGCGGGCGGCGATTTCAACCGGGCAGGCGGGGTGGAAGCCAGAAATATCGCCAAGTGGGATGGATCTGCCTGGAGAGCGTTGGGCGCCGGGTTGGATGGGCAGGTGAACGCTCTGGTCGTTGATTCGGGGAACAATCTATATGCTGGCGGGTGGTTCACATCCACTGGGGGCGTGCAGGTCAATGGAATTGCTCGCTGGGACGGAGGGAGCTGGAGCGGGCTGGGCGATGGGGCCAGCAGCGTGTATGCACTGGCGATCGACAGCCAGGATAACCTGTATGCCAGCGGCATGTTCTCCATCACCCCGGGTGACAGTGCTTTTACCGACTACCTGGCGCGCTGGGATGGCTCAGCCTGGAACAGCCTGGATGGTGGGGTCGACAACTTCGTGCATGCCCTGGTCGTGGATGGGGATGGCAATTTGTACGCCAGCGGCGAGTTTGCTACCGCCAGCTTCGATTGGCTCAACCCCGCGGATGGGTTGCCGGCCAATCGTATCGCCCGCTGGGATGGATCTGCATGGAGCGCGCTGGGCAGCGGCATCGGCGGCGAAGGGGAGTATGCGCTGGTCACGTCCCTGGCCGGTTCCGGTAGGGATTTATACGCCGGCGGCAGCTTTGGCGTGGCGGGAGGGGTGCCATCCGCTAATATCGCCCGCTGGCGAGCCCGGGAGGCGCTGCCTACCGCAACCAATATGGTAAATTCGACCGCGACTGAGACCGCCGCGGATCCAACCGTGACGCCCAAATCGCCAGATCCAACGCGGACCGGGGTACCTGCTGCCAGCGCCAGCACATCTCTGCCCACTGCCGCGCCCTCAGCAGCGGCTGCCGAGGCGCAGATCGCGTCGCCCGGTCGAATGGCTTCCTATGTGACGATTGGAGGCCTGGCGATCCTGGCTGTCTTGGGTATCGGATTGCTGTGGGTATGGTCACGGCGCAAGGACGACCAGAGTTAGCGCGGCCATCGCCTTAGTGCGGGTATGCTATAATCGCTATCTGGCATCTTATTTATCAACATTGCTCCAAGACCCGTATACCGAAGGAGCCGATGATGGCTGAGCTTAAAACTAAAGTGAACGACCGCAGCGTTGTGGATTTCCTGAAGGGTGTACCGGACGAAAGAAAGCGCCAGGACAGCTTCACTATCCTGGAGATCATGCAGCAGGTCACCGGTGAGGAAGCTAAGATGTGGGGAGACAGTATCGTTGGGTTCGGCAGCTACCACTACCGCTATGCCAGCGGACAAGAAGGGGACTGGCTCCTGGTCGGTTTCTCGCCTCGCAAACAGAACTTGACCCTGTATATAATGCCGGGATTCGACCAGTACGGTGAGCTGCTTCAGCGCCTGGGAAAGTTCTCGACCGGGAAATCGTGCCTGTATATCAAGAAGTTGGGAGATGTCGATCAGGCAGTCCTGAAGGATCTGGTGCACCAATCCGTCGAGCACATGCGTAATATTACCAAATGAGCCGTGCAGACGGAATACCGGCAAACTCAATCCATCCCAAAAGCCGCGCGGAGTGGCGCGCCTGGTTGGAGCAGAATCACAATCAGGCAAAAGGCATCTGGCTGATCAGCTACAGTAAAACCAGCGGCAAGCCACGCATCGAGTACGAGGAGGCAGTAGAGGAGGCGCTTTGTTTCGGTTGGGTGGACAGCAAAGGAAAGAAGCTGGATGGCGAGCGCACGATGCTGTGGTATGGGCCGCGCAGGCCCGGATCCGGCTGGGCGAGGACGAACAAAGGGCGCGTGGAGAAGCTGATCGCGGCTGGGCGGATGGCTCCAGCAGGGCTGGCAAAAGTCGAGGCGGCGAAACAAGATGGCTCCTGGTATGCGCTGGATGGCGTGGAGGCGCTTGAAATCCCGCCAGACCTCGAAGCAGCTCTGGCAGCCCACGGGAAGGCCCGTGAGAATTGGGATGCGCTCCCGCGCTATATAAAACGCAACGCCCTACTGTGGATCACCACCGCCAGGCGCCCGGAAACGCGCGCAAAACGCATTCAGGAAACCGCTCGCCTGGCAGCGGAGAATAAGCGCCCCAATCGGTAATTTGCTCATCCCCCCGACCCCCTTCCCCCGGGAAGGGGGAGAAGATTGGCGAAAATTGAGACAAATCCCCAAAACGCTCTTGAGGGTCAATTAATCAAAACGACACACCCCGAATTTGATCGGGGTGTGTCTTGTTGATACTAAGGGCTAACTACTGGCCAGCTAACTCGAACAGATTGAAGATATACGGCAGGTAGATCCCAGGGGTCAAGAACACCAGCCGCCCTTCGATGGTTGGTGCGATGACTTCCTGGTCCATGATGTAGCCGATGACCGCGTCGCGCACGTAGTACTGCGTGTCGTGCTCGATCTGATCGAGCGGCCACAGGGACACACCGCCATCGTTGAAGTTGCACGATCCCGCCGCCAGGTAGTTGACCGTCGAGACGTGATAGTAGGTATCCGCATCGTCGAAGTCTACTACTTCCCCGTTTGCTTCCAGAGACAGCACATTGTTGCCATCTGGCAGCGCGGGATATGTATCGCGGTAGGTGATCTTGCCGACGCTGTTGATATCCAGCATGCAGGTGGTGTAGTAGGAGTAGCCGCCGAAGTCTGGAACATACTTGTAGTAGTAGTAGTTGCGGTAGCCACGTTCCAGTATCGCCTTGAGCTGCGGCCCATTGATCTGCATCGTGACCAGCGAGTTCTCATACGGCATGAGAGTGAACATGTCGCTGACAAGCAACGTCGTCGGAGAGATTGGGGTAGCAAACTCCGCCACCATGCGATTGGTCATGGCGCCAGAGATGTGGAAATCCACATCGATCCCGTTCTGGGCCAGCTCCCACACAGCAGCATCGGCTTGCAGGTTGGCAGCGTTGGTCTCCTGGGTGAAGGCCTCCAGCGCGTCCAGCGGGTAGTGCGTCTCCCCAAGCTCCCGGTTGTTGTATTCAGCCAACAGCGCGACGTAGGGATCCACGATGGCTTTGATTACTGGATCCTCCACCGTGGAAGCGCTAACGGGGATGTTTGTCCCGGCGCGAGCGACGACCTCATAACCACCCAGACCGTCAGGCAGCAGGCCCAGGGCAACTTCGCCCAGATATGTATTGTAGCGATTCGACTGGGTGACGAGCACAGGATTCCCGTCCGGGTTGGCAAGCATGGCCGGCAGGAACTTGTATTCACCCGAAGCAGCCGTCTGCTTGGTCGGATCGGTATGGCTGTGTCCGCCGACGATGGCGTCGATCCCGGCGACCTGCGCAGCCAGGTTGGTATCGACGTTGTTATCCACCTCGATACTGGCTGGATTGGTGGTAAATCCGATGTGGGTAAGCGCAACCACGGCGTCATTGGCATCTTCGAGGTCGGGCACCTGGTTGAGGGCTTCCGTGATCGGATTGGTGAAGGTCAGGCCGGGGATGTTGCTAGGCAGCTCGTAGTTCGGTATGCGGTGGTTGCCGATTCCCAGCACTGCCAGGTCTACATCCGGTCGTCCGGCTGTCACCGGCAACGTGACGGTGATGTAATCTTGAACTGGGACTTCGTCCAGGCCGTAAGTTCCGTCGTCCACGATGTTTGCCTGCAGGATGGGGAATGCCGCCTGCCCGAGTGTGCCGGTGAAGATGTAGCTGCCAAAGTTGAACTCGTGGTTGCCTAACGTCATGGCGTCATAGTCCATGGCATTGAAGGCAGCAATGAGTGGGTGGGTCTGCTGGGCGAGCGGGAGCGGCGTCCCATCCGCAGAGAAGCCTGTGAAGGCTGACTTGAAGTAATACATCATTGAGTCGCCCTGGATGTTATCGCCAGCGCTCAGCAGGAGCGTGCGGTCCGGATTCTTGGCCCGTTCCAGGTTGATCAGCGTCGCCAGCTGGGCGTAAGCAGGAGCCAAACGTCCGTGCGAATCGTTGTGGTGCAGGACAGTGACCGGCACGACCTGGAGAAGATCATCCGGATCGTAAGTATCTGTGCCATTGCGTGTGATGCGCCCATCCAGCGTTTCGTCGTATGGATCGGAGATCGGGTAAGCCGTGCTCACGAAGCGCTCCACGCCATCCAACATATCTCCCCAGTACGTGTAATTTGCGAAGTACTTGAAGGGGATATAGCCGTCCTGACCGGCAGGGGCCAGGAACTCGTTGGTGGCGATACGGTAGGTCTTCGTCAGATCGAGAGGCACCAAGGCACTGGTGGCCTTATCCCAAACCTCGATATCGTAGGCTCCCCAGGCATAAACTGCCCCGCCAGAATCCGTGTAGCGATAGAATTTGTATTCGATCCCTGACACCTGGAGCGCGCCTTTGAACAGGGTAGCGCTCTGGTTAAGCAGCTCGACAATTTGTGCACCGGTCATATCGCCAACAACTGTCTGGTTGCCGAAGGGCAGGACGCTGTACAGGATACCGTGGGTGAGGGTGTATGGCAGGGTTCCCGTTATGGGGAATGTGATGTCAGCGCGCAAGCCGCCCGCGTTGTTGAACACCATGTCCACGTCGTTCTCGGTAACCGCAGCGTTGTTCAGGTCGCCGTAGATGGCATCGTTGATGAACTTGCCCATCTCCGAATCGCCGTTGTAATTGCGCGTGATGTTTACATTGGTGTAGCCGATCACACGGTTGATCTCAGCCTGATACCAGGGATCGCTGGACCATAGGGCGATGCGGGCGAGGACACCTGGGTCCTGCGGGTCGCCGGTTCCGACCACGATGCGCTGCCAGGCGATGCTGACATCACCCGTATCCTTATCGACGGTGATGTCGGCGCGGCCCAGCTTGCGCCCAGCGTAATGCGCTGAGACAACTGTGGTCTCGGTCCCTTCCGGGATAACCGCGAATTCCAGATCGGTGTGGCTGTGCCCACCGATGATCAGATGCACCGGCATGCCGGCTTCGGTCAGGTTGACCGCCAGGGTCTGGTCACCGTAAACATCAAAACCGTAGCCGTAGCCGCCATCGGTGAAACCCAGGTGGCTGAGCACTACCAGCACCTCGGCGCCCGCCGCGACGACTTCATCATAATAGTGAGTAATCGAGTCGGTAGGCTCTTTGAAACACAGGCCCGCGGTGTTGCCAGCCAGGGTGATGAAGGGGGTTTCCTGAGTTGTAACGCCGAATATGCCCACTGTCACAGTATCTGCGCCAGTGCCGACGGTGCGCGTGATCCACGGTGTGGCCCATGCGGGGGTCTCCCAACCGGCTGTGGCGCAATCGTCGGTGTCATCGACGACAATATTGGAGGTGACAAAGGGGAATTCCGCTTGCTGGGTCCGGCTGATTAAAACGCTCTGCGCCCAGTCGAATTCATGGTTGCCGAACGTGGAGGCATCGTAACCAACGTAGTTATATACGTCGATGGTCGACTCGCCGTAAAACAGATTCGACAACAGCGTCCCCTGCATGATGTCACCGGCATCCAGCAGAAGCGTATTGCTGATGCCCACCTCAGCTCGCACCTCGTTGATCTTATAGGCCAGGCGCGCCATGCCGGGGTTGCTGCCAGCCAGGTCAAGGTTGCCGTGGAAGTCATTGTGGTGCATCAGGGTGATGGTGACGGTTTCGTCCGGAGCGGTGCTGACCGCCTGATTGGGAACCTGGGTGTTAGCCAGTACAGGCGAGAACACGATCGCGAGCAGGACGAAAAAGGAAACGAGTGATAGGGTCCATTTAGCTCTCATCTATATCTCCTAGTATGTCTTTCATGCGGTGAAAGTGGTTGAATTTTTGTTATATCTACTTGAAGGTAAGCAGCATAAAGTAATCAGTCGATCTCGGGTCACCTCCTGTCGTTATAGATTTACCAGTAAAAGAATTCGTGGAGTCTCTTCGCAATCTGTACCAGCAATCAGGAATCCCCCCACAGGATGCCTGCAATCATTATATACTATTTGTTGCCATTTTCTAGTGAGAATGCTCATGCCTGGAGTGGACAGAAATCTATTTTTATACATGCCGGTCTACGGGCAGCAGCACAACTGTAAATCAGAGATATTGAATGTTTTAACGTTATATTTCCCATTTCTTTGTATAATATGCGGCGGTGGTCATCCGGTGCGGGTGTGAAAGGATGGCCTCAAGGGAAATTGATAATTCCCCATAGCCTGTATCAGCGTTCTTATCCAAATGAGGAGGAAATAGATGAAACGGATAGGTCTGATTTTTCTGTTGTTTATATTCCTGACGGGCAGCCTGCCTGCCAGATCGGCTGTCAATCCCCCTGCCCAGCCGCAGGGCGCATCCCCCGCGTCCGCGTTCAGGCCGGATAGCATCCCCGCGCCGATCCAGGGTGCCCCTAAGCCGACCATCCAGGTTTCCCCGAACCACGGTCTCCCGGGGGCAGCGCTGGCAGTTTCCGGACAGGGCGTGGCACCGTATCCGGGCGTGCGCCTGGTCTGGCTGGACGAGGAGACGACGGCAACCCTGCAGGTCGTGGACCTGGATGGAAGCGGAGATTACAATGCCGCCATCCATATTCCAGATACCCTCTCACCAGGGCCAGGGCGGGTGTGCGCGGCTGTGACCGGAACCGACCTGGCTGCCTTCGAGTGCGTCGTTATCAGCGTCGACGCGCCCACTCCAGGCAGCCTGTCTGGCGCCCTGCCTCTGACAGGCGTCGCCAACCGTTCGCCTGCCCTGCCGTCAGCGATAGACGCTTCCCTCAATCTATATGACCAGCAAGGAAATATCGTTGCCGGTGTACCAATCCAAAACAATGGAACGTTCACATTGAACAATGTGCCGCCCGGCACATATACTGCCGGAGTAGCGGGAAGCGTTCCCGTACCGGTGCAGAATGGGACGGTGATAGTCCGGAGCGGTCAGCAGGCGACTTTCAACCCCGTCCCGTACGAGCAGTGCACCAAAGCCAGCGTGGTTGCCGTACGCCTGACGCCCACCGGTAAGGCAACCAGCATCTTCGACTTTGGCTCTTACGCCAACTATTGGCCTTACACCGAAGCCGGACCTAAAGTTGTATTTCAGGTGGATATGCAGGTGATCAACGGCGCCACCCTGGGCCTGATAGCGGTCAAGGTCGATCAGAACGACGGCGGAGAATGGGTGTTTGCAGCGGTCGACCCACCTGCCTCGGGGTCAACGTACGAATTCTCGCGTTGGGTGGCTGATGCTGACGTTGGCATACGTGATTTCAGTTTTGAGCCGATAGTCTCCTACCCTACCCAGGGCTGCCAGGTCGAATTCGCCTCCCGGCGCGTGCACATCATCGAGCACCCCATGCAGATCAACCCCCTCCAGGGGTATAACGACCGGCGGGTGAACGACCTGGTGTGGGATGGAAACCAGTATGTGTTCGATGTGAAAATACATTCAAATTATGATGGCTACCCAATCATCATTCCGTTCTTCTCGATCGATGGCGAGAAAAAACTGCCGGTGACCTTTCCGGACCCGCCTCCGGCTCTCGATTACCTCGGGTTAGTGGAAAATATCAACGGCGGATCAGCCTATAACATGGTCGGCACGCTGGACCTGGATGGGAATGTCACCTTCCAAATGCTGCACGTGCGCTCTCGCTCGAGCCCGATGAACATAGTCGACGCCATCAAAAACACGGCACCTCTGCTGCCGGAAGGCAGCAGCTTGCCAACCGGCATCCGTGCCAGCGCTCCAAGCAGCGGCATCCCAGCCTTTGCACTTCAGCAGGTAGGCACAGACCTGGTCGAACGGCTGCGCCAGGTTAATTACGACATTCCACCCACCACCCTGTTTGATTTTTCAGAGACCATTCCTGTTTACGAAGGCGTGATCTTCTCTGCGGCCGGCCTGGCAAACTTGCGGGTCAGCATCTCTCTGAACATCAATGGAGATATGCTCTACCAGGGGACAATCCGCCCGCTGGCGCCTGAAGTCAGCGCGCTGGGGTCGATCAACGTCCGTCCGAGCCTGGATATCGAAGTGATCATAGATGCTTTGTTCGGCGTGGCAAGTGCCGGCGGTACTGCCCACACCGAAGCGGAAGTGCGTTTTCCCATTCAGATGGATTCTAACGATGATCGTTACGTCTGGATGCCAGATCCCTGCATGAAGCTCAAAGTCACCTTTTATTTGTGGGTGCGCGCCAACCTGCTCTTTGCCAGCGGCTCCTGGAGCTCAGACCCGGAGGTGCTGCTGGATTACACCGAAGGCATCTGCCACGCGCTGGAGAATGGGATGCAGTCCCCCAACGCGCCGTCGCAGGATCCCCCGCGCCTGCTGGCAGCGCCCAGCGTCACCAGTGGTCCCGGCGGGCGCATGCTGGCTGCGTATATTGAAGATAGCGCACCCGATGCACCCAACCCGGCGCCCCGGGTGATGGCACGCTTTTGGGACGCGGCAAACGAACAGTGGGGAGCCGCTGCCGCCCTCACAGATGGCGCCCACATGGTGCAGGACCCGGCAGCCGCCTTTTACGGACCAAATGGAAGGGCCATGGTGGCCTGGACCGAGAATCCCATCTCCCTGGTCGAAGAAGAGGCTGCCGGTGAAGACTTGAATGCCATCCTGAAACGCCAGGAGATCTACTACGCCACGTATGACGGCTCGCAGTGGAGCGCGCCCGTACGGCTGACGAACGACCTGCTGCCGGACGGGCAGGCTGCCATCGCTGGAGACAATCAGGGGATCACCCTCGCCTGGCTGAGTGATACAGACGAGAATCTGGGGACCCGCCTGGACTGGCGCATCGCCGTACGAGAGTGGAACGGCAGCAGCTGGACGGATGTGGAGCTGCTCAACGGCTCCGTCTTGGAGGCCTCCAATTACCAGGTCAGCGTCGACCGGCAGGAGGTTTCTGGTAACTCCGAACGCGTGCTGGCCTGGACTGTGGATGGAGATGGCGACCTGGGCACCACCGGCGACCGGCACATCGAGGTCTTCGATTGGGACGGCACGACGTGGAAGAAAGATGCCACCAACAGCTTGCCGCTGCGTGCTGAGGCACCCCAGGTGGCCTTTATACCGGGCGGGCAGGACGTGTACATGACATACATCGTCCGCAACAACGACAAGAGCGGCAGCAGTGGAGGCCTGGGAAATACGGGCGTCTTGCAGACTGCCCGCCGCGACTATGGGAGCGGCTGGAGCAAGTTCCCGGTGCTGGATGTTAATGGGGATGCGGTGCGGGTGGAAGAGCCCCGGCTGGATGTCGGTCCGGATGGAGAGGCGCTGGTGCTCATGCGCCGCTTTGGGGCGGTCTCTACCAATGGGGAGCTGGGTCAAATGGCGTACAGCCAGCTCAAGGATACCGGCGAGGCCTATCCGCCGCTCTACTTGACCGATGAGGCCCGCCAGCACTGGCAGCCTGCGCTGGCAATCAACCAGGCCAGTTCGCAAGCCGTCTTCCTGGATGTCAACCGCTCGGCGCCGCTGAGCAGCCAGACAATATTGGCTGCCTCCCCGCTGAAAGCCGCCTCGACTGGCGTGCATCCCGACCTGGGATCAGTTCAGCTCAGCACTGCCAGCGATCCGGTCGAATCGGCCCTCATTGAGCCGGGAGCCGACCCGGCATTAGACCCCGGCTTGCAGGTCTCCCAGTACCATGCCGACCCTGGCGCCACTGTCATGGTGACAACCACCGTCCGTAATATCGGGCGCGGGATCGCCGAGGGCGTGGTAGTGAGCCTGTACTCCGGCGAGGATCCGGGCGGAACACTGATCGATTATATCCCGATTGGCGATCTGGCCTTCAACCAGTCGCAGACCATCACCTTCACGGTGGCGGCAGAAGCCGGCAGCCAACCGGTGTATGCCAAAGTTACAGCCAGCAGCGCCAATATCAATACCGCCAATGATACAGCCGCCGCTTCCCTTGGCCAGCTGCTGGTCCCGGAGATGGTCTACATCCAGCCCAGCCCAACAGAGGGCCGCGCCTTGCAAGTTGCCTGGCAGGCGCCGGCTATGCCCGGGATTGCTGGGTTCCGCGTTCTGCGCAGCCTGACCTCGGGCGGTCCGTATGAACTGGTTGGCGAGACCACCCGCACCCTGTACACCGACCTGCTGCTGCAAGGTGGGACGACTTACTATTACGTGGTACAAACCTTCGACGCAGGTGGGGCGGTATCGGCATTCAGCGCTGAGGTCAGTGCGACCCTGCCATCCAGGGGGCTTTACCTGCCGATGGTAGTGAAGTAACGGAAGCGGGAAGCATCAATAATAAGCAGCAGCCCGTGGAGGCCTTCACGGGCTGCTTTATTAAACATAGCAGTTATGCGCTCGAGGGGTAATCGGGGGTGTTTGGGCGGGCTACGCCCGCCCAAACACCCCCGAACTACGGAAATCCTAAAACAATAACCCTTACTCTTCCAGCGTGCTGATATCCCCTTCGGGCAAACCCTGGGCACGCGCTTTCAGCAGCCGGCGCATGATCTTGCCGGAGCGGGTTTTGGGCAAGCTGTCCACAAAAGTGATCTCATCCGGGCGGGCAATGGGGCCGATCTCATGCGCCACATGGGCGCGCAGCTCTTCCGCCAGGCGATCGCTCTTTTCCACCCCGGCTTTGAGGATCACATAGGCGTGGATGGCATTACCCTTGATCTCATGCGGCAGGCCGATGGCAGCTGCCTCAGCCACAGATGGGTGGCTGACCAGGGCGCTCTCCACTTCGGCGGTGCCCAGGCGGTAGCCGCTGACCTTGATCACGTCGTCTATGCGCCCGATGACCCAGAAATAGCCATCCTTATCCTTGCGGGCGGAGTCGCCCGCCTGGTACATATTCCCGTACTTGCCCCAATACTGGCTTTTGTAGCGCTCGGGATCGTTCAGGATGGTACGCAGCATGCCGGGCCAGGGTTTCTTGATCACCAGGTAGCCCTCCTCGCCTGGCGGGACGGGCTTGCCGCTGTCATCCACTACATCGGCGTCGATGCCGAACAGCGGGCGGGTGGCTGAGCCGGGCTTGAGGGGCGTGATAGGAAGAGGCGAGATCATGAAACCGCCGGTCTCGGTCTGCCACCAGGTATCCATGATCGGGCAGCGCTCCTTGCCGATTACGGTATGGTACCAGCGCCAGGCCTCCGGGTTGATCGGCTCGCCGACGCTGCCCAGCAGGCGCAGGCTGCTCAGGTCGTGGCGCTTAGCCCACGCGTCGCCGAAGCGCATCAGGCCGCGGATGGCGGTGGGAGCGGTGTACAGGATGGAGATGCCGTAGTTCTCGACCATGCGCCACCAGCGGTTTGGGTAGGGGTAGTTAGGCGCGCCCTCGTACATGAAGCTGGTCGCCCCGGTGATCAAGGGTGCGTAGACAATGTAGCTGTGCCCGGTGACCCAGCCCGGATCGGCAGCGCACCACCAGCGGTCCTCGTCCTTGATATCGAAGACGTACTTGAGGGTGGTGTAGGTGAAGACCATGTAGCCGCCGTGCGTGTGCACCACGCCCTTGGGACGCCCGGTAGTACCGGAGGTATACAGGATGAAGAGCGGGTCTTCGGCATCCATCATCTCGGTGCTGCAGTAGGGGCTGTTGGCGATCGGCAGGCCCATCAGGTCGTGGTACCAGTAGTCGCGGCCCGATTCCATGTAGATATCCTGCCCGGTGCGCTTGACGACGATGACATGCTCGATGGTCGCCTGGCGGGAGATGGCCTCGTCGGCGATGTCCTTCAGGCCAACGATCTTGCCGCGCAGCCAGCCACCGTCGGCAGTGATCAGCACCCGGCTCTGGGCGTCCTGGATGCGCTCCGCCAGGGCCTCTACGCTGAAGCCGCCGTACACCACGCTGTGCGCTGCCCCGACCTTGGCGCAAGCCAGCATGGCAAAGATCATCTCTGGAATGCGCGGCATGTAGATGGTGACGATATCGCCTTTCTGCACACCCATACTGCGCAGCACATTGGCGAACTTGCATACTTCCCGGCTGAGGGCGAAATAAGAAAAAGAGCGGCTGTCGCCCGGCTCGCCCTCCCAGATCAGGGCCAGCTTGTTCTTACGGTAAGTTTTCAGGTGACGATCCAGGGCGTTGAGGACGATATTGGTCTTGCCGCCGGTGAACCACTTGAAGAACGGCGGGTTGCTGTCGTCGAGGACTTTGTCCCACTTTTTATACCATTCCAGTTCTCCGGCGCGCTCGCTCCAGAAACCTTCTGGGTCTTGCAGGGAGCGGCGGTACAGGGTCTCGTAATCCTGGACGTGGGCAGCTGCGATCACATCGGGCGACGGGTAGTAGACATCGCCCTCCATCTGTTTCTGGTTGGTGGCTGGCAGATCCATAGTCTCTCCTTTGGCATATGAAGGGCGGGCGGCGTTGGCGAGGCGCGCGCGCCCACAATGTGGGATTGATTTTAAGTGGCTGTCAGGCGATTGTCAATGAATTGAGCCTGCCAATCTGCGGTGCCGGAGCAGGTGAAGAGCTTGCCGGGATGGTGGGGAGACACCCCCAGTTATATCTGATAGATAAGATCGATTTTCCCCTCTTGACAGATCGAGCGATTAGACTAAAATATAATTTAGTTTATCCTAAATTGGGACGTGACGATATTTGATTGTTGCAAGTTTTAGGGGACAAGAGGAGCGAAGTTTATGGTTGCTAAGATTTCAAGACGAGGGTTCATCAAAGGCAGCGCCTTGGGCCTGCTGGGAGCGCTGGGTGGTGCCACAGCCAGTCGCGCGGTGCGCGCGGCGCCTGCCGCCCCACCCCACCAGATGGCGATGAGCGGTCACGATGCCATGCCGGGCACAGTCGGTGAGGTGGATCACGAGAAGAACGGTTTCAACCCCAGCAATATCCTGACCGATTTCGACTATGGCGATGTCTCCACCCTGGAGAACGGACAGACCCTACGCGAGTACAACTTCGCTGCCTTCAACAAAAACATCGAAGTCGCGCCCGGTATCGAATACCCAGCCTGGACGTTCAACGGGCGCGTACCTGGGCCGACCATTCGCTGCACGGAAGGCGACCGCGTGCGCATAAACTTCAGCAACGGCAGCACCCACGCCCATACCGTTCACTTCCACGGCATCCACCCGGCAGAGATGGATGGCGTCCCCGGCACGGGTCCAGGGGTAATCGAGCCGGGCGAGACCTTCACCTACGAGTTCGACGCCGAGCCATTTGGCCTGCACCTGTACCACTGCCATGCCTTTCCACTGGCGCGCCACATCGCCAAGGGGCTGTACGGGGCATTCATCATCGACCCAAAAGAAGGACGACCGCCGGTAGATCACGAGTTTGTCATGGTGATGAACGGCTTTGACGTGGATTTTGACGATGCCAACGATTTCTACGCCGTCAACACCGTCCCATTCCACTTCCAGAATCACCCGATCCGCATCCGCGTCGGGGAGAAGGTGCGCATCTACCTGGTCAACATCTTGGAGTACGACCTGATCAACTCCTTCCACCTGCATGCCAACTTCTTCCAATACTACCCGACCGGAACCAGCCTGGAGCCGGCAGAGTACACCGATATCATCATGCAGACCCAGGCGCAGCGCGGCATCCTGGAATTCAGCTATAAGTTCCCCGGTTTGTATATGTTCCATGCCCACAACACCGAGTTCGCCGAGCTGGGATGGACGGGCAACTTCGAGGTCCTGGAATAGGGAGATGAGCCATGGCTGATCGAAGTGTACCCAAAACCAAACCACAGGGCGTCAACTTGACCACAGCAGCGCTGCTGGTGCTGCCGCTGGTGATCCTGGGCGGGGTGATTGCCTTATTCTTGAGCACCAGCGGCGGGCTGCAGCTGACCGCACCGGCACCGGTAGAAGCCCTCTCCATCGAGCGCACTGTGCTGGCGCCAGGGCACATCGAGATCCACGTGCGCAACGCTGGGCCGGAAGATTTGACGCTTGCCCAGGTGATCGTCAATGACGCTGTGTGGCCTTTTTCGATGACCCCTTCAACAACCATCCCGCGCCTGGGACGGGCGACTGTGGACCTGGATTACATGTGGACGGCAGGCGAAGCCTACGGCATCACCCTGTTCAGCAGCAATGCCATCCCATTCGCGGTGGATATCCCGGTGGCATTTGCCACCCCGCAGCCGCGCGCCAGCACCTTCTGGAGCTTCACCTTGATTGGCGTTTATGTGGGCGTCATCCCGGTCTACCTTGGATTGTTGTGGTTCCCGGCGCTGCGTACGCTCGGCAAGCGCGCCATGACCTTCCTGCTGGCGGTTACCGCCGGTCTGCTGGTCTTCCTGGGGCTGGATACGCTGGCGGAGGCGCTGGAATTGTCCGTTCAGGTGCCTGGCCCATTCCAGGGGATCGGGCTGATCGGCATCGGGGCAGTGGCGACCTTCTTCCTCCTGGACGCGATCTCCCGCCGCCAGACGAGCATCGGGCGCAGCGAAGCCGCCCAGCGATTGTCGCTGGCGTATATGATCGCGGCCGGCATCGGGCTGCACAACCTGGGAGAGGGATTAGCCATTGGGGCGGCGTATAACGCTGGTGAGATCGCCCTGGGCGCTTTCCTGGTGGTGGGTTTCATCATCCAGAACATCACTGAAGGTCTGGGGATCATCGCCCCGGTGCTGCGCGACCGCCCCGGTCTCCGGCAGTTGGCGCTGATGGGGTTGGTGGGTGGGGCGCCTGCCATCCTGGGAGCATGGATTGGCGGCTTCTCGCCTTCGCCAACGCTAGGCGTGCTGTTCCTGGCAGTCGGCACTGGGGCGGTGTTCGAGGTGGTCTACGAGATCGCCAAACTGATCCAGAGAGATACCGACCGCCAGCCGATGCCGTTCACCGTATTCTCTGGGATCGTGACCGGCATGCTGATCCTGTGGGTGACCGGGTTGTTGATCAAGTGAAATGCCCCTTATGGTAAGTGGGGGTGTTTTGCGGCGGCTGCGCCGCCGCAAAACACCCCCACTTCACCCAATTTTTGAGACAGCTTTTAGACTATTTTATAGAGATGGAGCTTACCGATGAGCAACGAAACAATTTTCCACCTGATCGCCGTGGTATGCCTGGTGGCAGCCATGTCGATCTCCATTTATTATCGCAGCAAAGCCAACCGGGCCGGCGATAAGATCGACACCAGCCAGGAGGGCAGACTGATCCTGACCCTGCGGCGCATCTTCGGGCTGGGGCTGTGGCTGTCTGCCCTGGCATATTTGATCAATCCAGCCTGGATGTCATGGGCCAGCCTGCCGCTGCCCCACTGGCTGCGCTGGAGCGGGGCGGTCTTGATGATTGCCGCGGTCCCGCTGATCTACTGGGTGTTCAGCAGCCTGGGCAAGAATGTAACCCCCACCGTCATCATCCGCAAGGAGCACAGCCTGGTCACCCACGGCCCGTACCGCTGGGTGCGCCACCCGCTGTACACGGTCGGATTCATGGCTTTCGCCGGGCTCAGCCTGCTGGCGGCTAACTGGTTCATCATGCTGGTCATGGCAACCGGCTGGCCGGTGCTTATGGCGCGCACCCCGATCGAAGAGGCACACCTGGTCGAGCGCTTCGGAGACGAGTACCGCCAGTACATGCAGCGCACAGGTCGCTATTTCCCAAAACTGGGTGCCCTGAGGCCGCAGAATTGAGGCATGCAAGATGAGTGATATGTTCTTTCACTGGGCTTTTGTGGCTGTTTTTGTGGTTTTTTCCGTTATCCGGGCTTACTACCATCGCCTGGCTGACCGCACAAAGGGCCGAGCCGAATACCGGGAGGGCCGGCTGCACATTGCTCTGCGCCTGCTGTTCGGGATCCCATTTATGCTGACCGTTGCAGCGTACATGCTGCGCCCATCGATCCTGGACTGGGCGCGCCTGGATCTGCCCGTCTGGGCGCAGTGGATTGGCCTGGTTTTGGGCCTGGCGAGCGTGCCGCTGATCGGGTGGGCGCAGTCGGCGCTGGGCAGCAACTTTTCTACCGTGCTGCATGTACGCGATGAGCACACGCTGGTTACCGACGGGCCGTACCGCTGGGTGCGTCATCCTATGTACACGGCATTGTATATAAACCTGTTGGCTGCCTTCCTGCTGACCGAAAACTGGCTCATCGGCGGGGTGTTCCTGCTCTCGCTGACGCTGATCGTCGCCAGCCGGGTAGGGAAGGAGGAACAGGCCATGCTGGAGAAGTTCGGCGAGCAGTACCGCGATTACATGCAGCACAGCAGGCGTTTCCTGCCGCGCCTGCGCTCCGTATAGGACCGCCCTCGGAGTTGGGGCGGTAAAAGCTCCTGGACGGAGCGATCGGGCCAGCCATCACCATCGCTCCGTTCAGGAAAATGGATTAAGATTTACTTTTGGGAGGGTATCTATGCTGACAAACACTGTGTCTATCATCTGGATCAGCGGCCTTCTGGCCATATTTGGGGCGTTGATCTATGCCGTGGGAGATGTATTCCTGCTGGCTGATAAAGTGAACCCGGCAGACTATCCCAACCTGCAGGCCCACGCCAAGACGTTATCCGGCAGCGAGCGCATGGTGGCGCTGTCCTGGCGGCGTTTGCTGGGGGGCGGGCTGCTGGGAGTTTTCGCCACCCCATTGGTGCTGGCGGGTTTCTGGCAGGTATACCAGGGGCTGCTGCCTGCCGGGATCGGGTTGGCTCTGCCGCCTGCGCTGCTCTTCGGCTGTTCTTCGATCGTAGGTGTATTCGTGCACGGCTCGTTTATCTACATGGGCGAATACGTGCAGGCGCTCAATAAGCTGGAGCCCGGATCGCAGCCGGTGGTGGTAGATATGTTCCTGCGTCACCGCAAGATCATGACCATCACCTACGCCTTTTTGCTCAGCTGCGTTTTGATCGGTTCAATCTGGTTCTCCGTCCTGGTGGCGCTAGGCCACACGGCTTTCCCGCGCTGGATGGCGGTGGTTAACCCGGTAACAGCCTTCCTGTTCTGGGCAGGGCTGAAAAAGGTTTTGCCAGCCAGGGTATCCGAACTAACCGAAGGGGCAGGCTTTAACATCGCTTACTTACTCTTCTTTATCCTGACCACTGCCGGGCTTGCCAGCGCTCTCTAGACTGGGAAATATAGGACATTTGTCACTGTACACGCGCCTGCCGGTTTGATATAATGACTAAAATAATATTTAGATGGTCCTAAAATTCCATGAGACAAAACCTTACTTCCGCAACCGAAGATTATCTTAAGTCCATCTACGAGCTGACCCTCCAGGAGGAGCGCGCCTCCACCAACCAGATCGCCGAGAGCATGGGGGTAACCCCCGCCTCGGTGACGGGCATGCTCAAGCGGCTGGCAACCAGCGACCCTCCGCTGCTGGACTACCATAAGCATCGCGGGGTAGCCTTGACCAGCGAGGGCGAGCGGGTGGCGCTGGAGGTTATCCGCCACCATCGCCTGCTGGAGCTGTACCTGCACGAGCACCTGGGGTATGCCTGGGACGAGGTGCACGATGAGGCTGACCGCCTGGAGCACGTCATCTCAGAGGATTTCGAAGAGCGCATTGCCCAGGCGCTGGGGAACCCGCTGCACGACCCGCACGGCGACCCAATTCCCACCCGCGAGCTGCAGGTCGTCCCGGAGGCATGGGTGCGCCTGGACGAGCTGCGCGCCGGGCAGGGTGCGATCGTCCAGCGCGTAGGAGATGAAACACCGGGCTTGCTGCGCTATCTGGGCCGGATCGGGTTGACCCCGCAGGCGCGCCTGTTAGTGACGGGCTACTCTGAGTTCGATGGCAATCTGCAGCTGCAAATCGAGGGCAAGACTCTGGTGCTGGGTCCTGGCGTGACCCGCCAGGTCTTCGTGGAGGTACTATGAATCCGGGATGGGTGCTGGTATTAAGCCTGGTCTTCGCTTTTATCCTGGCGGCAGTCTTTCACCCGCAGCTTGGCCTGCTGAAGCGCCTGAGGGCGCGCAGCCCGAGCGCCCAGCGCGAGCAAGTGGAAGACGCATTGAAATATCTGCTCCAGCAGGAGCAGAGCGGGCGGCACGCCTCGCCAGAGGCTCTGGCTGGAGCAATGAACATCAACGCTACGGAGGCACTCAAGCTGATCACGCACACGGAGGCGCAAGGACTGCTAGCCTCGCGGGACGGCGGACTGCACCTGACCTCGCAGGGCGAGCGTTGGGCGCTGCAGATCGTGCGGGCGCACCGCTTGTGGGAACGCTATCTGGCAGACGAAGCGCGCTTGCCGCTGGAGAAAGTGCACTCTGAAGCCGAGCGCCGCGAGCACGGCATGACTGCCGAGCAGATCGACGAGCTGGATGCCTCGCTGGGCTTCCCGATCAGCGATCCCCACGGAGACCCGATCCCAGACCGCTCAGGGCAGTTGGCGGAAGTTGAGGGCATGCCCCTGACAGCCTGGAGGGTGGACGTGCCAGGGCGTATTGTGCATCTGGAAGACGAGCCGCCGCTGGCGTACGCCCAAATCCTGGCGCAAGGACTGCGCCTGGGACAGACGATCCGCGTGCTGGAGACCGGACCTGAGCGCCTGCTGTTGAGCGATGGGGAGAGTGAATTTCGATTGGCGCCTGCCGTGGCAGCCAATGTATACATCAACCCCCTGCCCCAGGATATGGCCCAAAAGGGAGTTATGCCGCTTTCCGAGCTGCCCGATAAAACACAGGCTGAGATCGTGGCCCTGGACGAAGCCTGCCAGGGCTTTACCCGCCGGCGCCTGCTCGATCTGGGTATGACGCCCGGAGCGCGCCTGGAGGCGGAAATGCGCAATTTTTTCGGCGATCCGCGCGCCTACCGCGTGCGCGGCACACTGGTGGCGCTGCGCCGTGAACAGGCTGCCCAGATCTGGGTAAGACCGGTCGCCTGACCCGGCGGCCGATGCCCATATTTACCTGATACCGGAGTACATTTACATGGATTGTGAGACCTGTCCTGCAAACACCCATCTGGCGCAGATGGGATTGAAATTGGAAAAATTCGACCGGGTGGTGGCCCTGGCGGGCAACCCGAACACGGGCAAATCCACCCTGTTCAATGCCCTCACCGGGCTGAAGCAGCATACCGGCAACTGGCCGGGAAAAACAGTAACGCGCGCCGAAGGGGGTTTCGAATTCAACCACGTGCGCTATAAGCTGGTTGACCTGCCGGGCACATATTCACTGCTTTCAGCATCCCAGGATGAGGAAGTGGCGCGCGATTTCATCTTGTTCGGGCAGCCAGACTGTACGATCGTGGTGACCGATGCCACTGCCCTGGAGCGCAACCTGAACCTGGTGCTGCAGGTGTTAGAGATCACCGAGAAAGTGGTGGTGGCGGTCAACCTGATTGACGAGGCGCGCCGCAAAGGGCTGGAGGTAGACACGCGCAGCCTGGCACGTGACCTGGGCGTGCCGGCTATCCCGGTAGTCGCCCGCACCGGGGAGGGCATCCATACCCTGCTCAGCACCCTGGAGGGGGTGATCAGCGGAGAGATCTCTACCCAGCCGCGCCGCGTGGAAGGCACACCCGAGTTCCAGCACGCAGTAGCCGAGCTGGTGCCGATGATCGAGTCCATGGCTCCCGGCGCGCCGAATGCCCGCTGGTTGGCGATCCGCCTGCTGGATGGCGACAGCCGGGTGCAGGCCGCTTTGCTCAACGGCGAGCTGCTGGACCTGGTCGCCCGCCAGCGCCGGGCGGACGCTTCCTTCAGCCGCAAGATCGCATTGGAAGGGGCCCAGTAGCATGACCACCTCATCTGCAAACCTCCAACCAGAAAGCTACCAACCTGCGGATGTAATCGCCAGGGCTGAAGTTCTGCGCAAGAGCCTGAGCGCCGGCTTCCGTGATGAGACGGTCAAATCAATATACAACGAAGCCGAATACATTGCCCGGCGCGCCGTGCAGCCCAAGGGCGAACGGCGTTTGGATTTTGACCAGCGCATCGACCAGCTGGTCACCTCACCAGTCTTCGGTTTGCCGATCATGCTGCTGCTGCTGGCTATTGTGTTGTGGCTGACGGTCATCGGCGCCAATGTGCCGTCGCAGATGATCGCCACCGGCCTCTTCTGGCTGGGAAACAAGGGATCAGAACTGTTCAATGTCCTGGGCCTGCCCTGGTGGCTCACCGGCTTTATCTGGGATGGTGTTTACCGCGGCCTGGCCTGGGTGGTAAGCGTGATGCTGCCGCCCATGGCGATCTTCTTCCCCATGTTCACCTTCCTGGAAGACCTGGGCTACCTGCCGCGCGTGGCTTTCAACCTGGATTTTCTTTTCAAGAAGGCCGGGGCGCACGGAAAACAGGCGCTGACCATGACAATGGGCTTCGGCTGCAACGCGGCGGGGGTGATCGCCACGCGCGTGATCGACTCGCCGCGCGAGCGCCTGATCGCTATCCTGACCAACAACTTCGTCCCCTGCAACGGGCGCTTCCCCACCCTGATCATGCTGGGGACCGTGTTCGTAGCCGCCAGCTTCCCGCCTGCCTTCGCCTCGATCGCTGCGGCGGGCTCAGTGGTGGTCATCGTATTGATCGGTGTGTTGTTCACCCTGGCTGTCTCCTGGGTGCTGTCGCGCAGCCTGCTGAAAGGGGAGGCTTCGGCTTTCACCCTGGAGCTGCCGCCCTACCGGCGCCCGAACTTCGGGCGCATCCTGTATGCCTCGCTCATCGACCGGACAATCTTTGTGCTGTGGCGGGCGGTCCAGACAGCCGTACCTGCTGGGGCGGCGATCTGGATTCTCGGAAACATAGACGTACAAGGGGTCAGCCTGGCGCAGCATGTCGCCAACTTCCTCAATCCATTGGGGCTGTTGATCGGCCTGGATGGAGTGATCCTGCTGGCCTACATCATCGCCATCCCGGCCAATGAGATCGTGGTACCGACGATGTTGATGGTCTACATGGGCACGGGTATGATGACAGATATACCCGCTCTCGACAGCCTGCAGTCGTTGCTGGTTGGCGCTCACGGTTGGACGATGCTGACGGCGGTCAACTTGATGCTGTTCTCACTGCTGCACAACCCTTGTGCCACCACGATCATGACCATCCGTAAAGAAACCGGCAGCCGTAAGTGGGCAGCCTTTGGAGCGCTCATGCCGCTCGCCCTGGCATTCCTGGTTACTTTCATCACCGCCAGCGTGGCGCGGATTTTTGGCTGGGTATGAGATGAACGAGAATTTTCAACGTACGTTCTCCGGCGCACCCTGGGAAGCGCGGGTGGGCTACTGCCGGGCCTTGCGTGCTGGAGACCACATCTACGTCAGCGGGACTGCCGCAGTGGGTGACGATGGGAGCCCATTCGCCCCAAGAGACGCCTATACCCAGACCAGGCGCTGCCTCGAGATTATCGAGAGGGCTCTAAAAGCTTTGGGGGCCGATCTGAGCTGCGTGGTGCGCACGCGCATGTTCGTCACCGATATCTCGCGCTGGGAAGAATATGGACGGGCGCACGGTGAGTTCTTCGCCGCCCATCCACCCGCCACCACCATGGTCGAGGTCACGGCTTTGATCAATGCGGAGATGCTGATCGAGATCGAAGCCGAGGCGGTGTGCCCCGCCAGGTAGTCGCCTGCCAACCGGCGTCCTTTTCCAACTGATCCTTCTATGAGATAATCAGTGAAATTACGCAGCTGAGGGACATGCCAATGGAAATACTAGGAGTCGATATTGGGGGGACAGGCATCAAAGGCGCCCCGGTTGATACCTCTTCGGGCGTTCTATTAGCGCCGCGCTACCGTATCCCCACTCCGGAGGGCGCCAAGCCGCGTCCGATGGCGGAGGTGGTGACTCTCATCGCCAAGAAGTTCAGCTGGCAAGGCCCGATTGGAGTGGGATTTCCGGCTGTCGTGCGGGCAGGCGTGGTACGCTCCGCAGCCAATATTCATAAGAAGTGGCTGGGCGTCCCGATCAACGATCTGATCTCGGAGGTCAGCGGCTGCGCAACCTACGTTCTGAACGATGCGGATGCAGCCGGCCTGGCAGAGATGGTCTTTGGCGCCGGGCAGGGCAGGCAGGGGGTAGTCCTGGTCGTCACCATCGGAACCGGCCTGGGGACAGCGATCTTCACCGATGGGCACTTGCTGCCGAACACAGAGTTTGGACATATAGAAATCAGGTGCGTGGAAGCAGAGAAGCGCGCTTCTGACCTGGCGCGCAAGCTGGAGAAGCTGTCCTGGAAGAAGTGGGCCGGGCGGCTGGACGAATACCTGCACACCCTGGAGAGCCTGCTCTGGCCAGACGTGATCATCCTGGGAGGCGGGGTGGTAAAAAACCACGATCGATTTATCCCCCTGCTGACCGTTGAAGCAGAAGTCTTACCTGCAAAATACCTGAACGAGGCCGGCATTGTCGGCGCGGCGCTGGCGGCGCGCCAATGGATTAAGAAAAATTCGCCGGTTGGATGAGGGGAGCCATGAAATTTGTCTCTGCTGTCACTACCGAGAGCGAGGTCGATCAAGCGATTGCCTCCCTGGTGGAGGGGTTAGGCGAGACCGGGCCTGACCTGCTGGTAGTATTCATCTCGGCGCATTTCACGTATGTCGTGCGGGAGATTGTAGATGGTCTGCAAGCCGCGCTGCAGCCGCGCCTGCTGGTCGGCTGCACAGCAGAAGGTGTGATCAGCTGCGAGCGGGAGATCGAGGACCAGCCTGCCATTTCAGCCGCGGCGGGTTGGATGCCGGAGGCGACCCTCTCACCGTTCATCCTGAATGCATCCGGAACCGACTGGCATACGCTCTTGCTGAACCAGGCTGAATTCCGCCGCAGAGTCGATGCCCCAGCCGACACCTTGCTGTTCATGTTGTTGGGCGATCCGTTTTCCACGCCGTTGGATGATTTACTGGAAGCGTTCAACCACTACTACCCCGGCATTCCGTTGGTGGGCGGGATCGCCAGCGGTGGGTTGCGCCCGCTTGGGAATGTCTTGTTCGTCAACGACCAGGTGATACAGGAAGGGGCGCTGGGGTTGGCTTTCTCGGGACAGGTCGAGATCGATATCGTCGTATCGCAAGGCTGCCGCCCGATCTGGCGCCCATTCAAGGTGGTCACAGCCCGCCAGAATGTCATCTTCGACCTGGACGGGCGGGCGCCACTGGCATGGCTGCAAGACCTGATCCCGGAGCTTTCAGAGGAGGACCGCGGGCTGCTACAGAACGGCCTGTTCGTCGGGCGGGCGATCAAAGCCGGGCAGGAGGTACTGGGCCGAGGAGATTTCGTCATCCGAGGCGTGATCGGCATAGATCAGGAGAACGGGGCGATCGCCATCGGCGACTCGGTTATGGATGGGCAGACCATCCAATTTCACCTGCGGGACGCAGTCACCGCCCAGGAGGACCTGGAGATGATGCTGATCCCGCAGATGTTTCGTGATAATCCCTCAGGTGGGCTGTTATTTACATGCAATGGGCGAGGCACGCGCATGTACGACCGCCCAAATGGGGATATCTCCGTGATCCAGAAGAATATCGAGAACGCTCCGTTGGCGGGTTTCTTCTGCGCCGGGGAGATCGGACCGATCGGGGGGGTCAACTTCCTCCACGGGCACACCGCCACGTTGGTGCTGTTTCGACCGGCAGATGATTAAAATCAAACTGCGCCTTGGAGAAGTCCTGGCTTCTTGCTCCTTAGCGCAGTTTTGAGTGAGGAGAATGCACTTACTATTTTACATATCTACCTGAAGAGAGCATGAAGTATAGTTAATAAGATCGTTAGAGTGCAGCCGATAGGGCCGATAGCAGGTCATTCAGGCTGAGCGGACCCTGGCGCAGAATAGCCAGATCGGGACCGCTGCAGTCCACCACGGTCGAGGACACGCCGCCGGGTGTGCGCCCGCCGTCCAGGATCAGGTCAATACTCCCCCCAAAATAATCGAAGACTTCTTGCGCAGTGACCGCGCTGGGCTGGTCGGACAGGTTGGCAGAAGTGACCGCCAGCGGACCGCTGAGCTTTAATAATCCCAGGGCGACGGGGTGATCGGGCATGCGCAGACCTACCGTCGGATAGGGGGTCAGCGCATCTGGCAGAGAAGGGTGGCGGGGCAGGACCAGGGTCAGCGGTCCGGGCCAGAAGCGCTGCGCCAATCGCAAGGCACGCGGTTCGACATCATCTGCCAGGTGCTCCAGCTCAGACATGTCGCTGAACAGGATGGGAATTGCCTTGGTGCTCTTACGACCTTTGACCACGTACAGGCGCTCGATACCGCGCGGGTTTTGAACCAGCGCCCCCAATCCGTAAACAGTATCGGTCGGAATGGCAACCAGGCCGCCCTTCTGGAGCGTGTTTACGGCGCGCGGCAGCGCCAAAGGATCGCTGGCAGGCATCACAAGGGTGTTCATCGCAGGTCGAGGTGGAGAGCACGCTGACAAAGATCAGGGCAATGGTCCAGACCCCACTCGCCCCAGCTATCGAACCCGGTCATTGTTGGTTTAGCTCCCAGACTATGCGCAGCCCATCCAGGGTAAGCCAGGGAGCCAATATTTTGATCACATCCGTCTCTCGGGCAATCACCTCGGTCAGACCGCCAGTGCCGATGACCTTCATCTCCGATCCCAGTTCCTTGCGGAAACGGGCGACCATCCCCTCCACCAGGGAGACATAGCCGAAAATCAAGCCGGACTGCATGGCATGCGTGGTATTGCGCCCAATGGCGGCAGGCGGGCGCTGCAGGTCGACGCGCGGCAGCTTGGCTGTGTGCAGGAACAAGGCATCGGAGGCGATGCTGATCCCCGGAGCGATGGCACCGCCCAGGTACTCGCCCTTGGCGGAGATGGCGTCGAAGGTGGTGGCGGTGCCGAAATCGACCACGCATGCCGGACCGCCGTACAGGCGCTGCACGGCGGCAGCATCTACGATGCGATCTGCACCGACGGCACGCGGATCCTCGTACAGGACGCGCACCCCTGTCTTGACGCCCGCATCGACCACCAGCGGACTGCAGCCCAGATAGTTGCTGCAGGCCTCGACGATCTTGCCGGTCAGCGGAGGCACAACTGAGGCCAGGCAGATGCCGGTCAAATCGGCGGGTTTGCGCTTGGCGTGTTCCAGCAAACCCAGGAACTGCAGGCCGTATTCATCCGGCATGCGGTCGTGGACGGTCGCCAGGCGCCAGCGCGAGCCGAGTTCCTCCCCATCGTACAGGCCGAGGGTGATATTGGTATTCCCGATGTCGATGGCGAGCAGCATAACCGTATTCCTCCGGATCTTCGCCCTGGAGAGTAAACCCCTTTGGATTTAGGGCGGCTTAAAGCTCCAGGATCAGATTGTCGATCAGGCGGGTCTTGCCGACGAAGACCGCCATGGAGAGCAGCGCCCGGCTGGAGAGGGTGCCTTGCAGCTCTTGCAGTGTGCCCACGTCGGCGCAGGAGACGTACTGCAGGCGCGCCAGCGGCTCAGCATTGACGATCTGGGCGACGATCTGGCGCAGCGTCTCTGCATCCCGCTCCCCGGTGGCAAAGGTCTCTCGGGCAGCCGCCAACCCCCGTGAGAGCACCGTGGCTGCCTGGCGCTCGGCAGGGTTAAGGTAGGCGTTGCGGCTGGACATTGCCAGACCGTCCGGCTCGCGTACGATCGGGCAGATGACCACCTCAACGGGGAAGTTCAGATCGCGCACCATCTGGCGGATGACCAGGGCCTGTTGGGCATCTTTCTGCCCGAAGTATGCCCGGTCCGGCTGGACGGCGTTGAAGAGTTTGGTCACTATCGTGGCGACCCCGCGGAAATGTCCGGGGCGCATGGCGCCTTCCAGGTGCTGGGTCAGCTCCTCGACGCTCACCCAGGTCTGGTAGCCAGGCGGATACATCTCCTCGGGCGTGGGCGTCCAAACCAGGTCCACGCCCTCTCCGGCGAGCAGATCCAGGTCGCGCGGCAGGTCGCGCGGATAGGATGCCAGGTCTTCGCTGGGGCCAAACTGGGTAGGGTTGACAAAGATGCTGGCAACCACACCGGCACATTCGGAGCGGGCAGCGCGTGCCAGTGACAGGTGACCTTCGTGCAGATAGCCCATGGTGGGCACCAAGCCGACCGGCCCAGCCAGCTTGAGGCGGGCCGGTCGTAGTTCTGTTAGGGAAGAGACGACTTGCATGGGGGCATTGATCCTGTGTGTATAGATTATAGGTCGCGGACTGCCCTCACTCGCCGTCCGGCGGGAGGAGGGCGCTGACCAGGTGCCACATGGTGCGGTTGAGCGGGGCAGGCATATCGTTCTGCTCGCCGGCTTCGACGATCGATCCGCAGATGGCGTCGATCTCGGTCGGAGCGCCGCGCTGCACATCCTGCAGCATGGAGGAGCGGTTGGCGGCGGTGCGGCGGGCGGTATTTTCAGCCGCCGCGACCGGATCGGGATAGGGCAGGCGGATGCCCTGGGCAAGAGCTACGGCAGCCGCCTCGCGCGCCAGGGCAGCGAGTAAAGTGCGGGCGGTGGGACGTGCCAGCAGCTCGCCATTGGGAACGCGCAGCAGGGCGGTGAGCGGGTTGATAGCGGCATTGATGACCAGCTTGCCCCACAGCAGGACATCCGGATCAGGAGCATCTTCGACGGCGAATCCGGCGGCGCGCAGCATGCTGGCAAACGGCCCCAGGCGGGTATGGATGCTGAGCGAGATGGGGCCTTCTCCAGCGGAGCGAACGTGCCCGGGCTTTACCAGGTTGGCGCCCAGAGTCGTAACACCCAGGGCGACGCGCGAGGCGCCCAATGCCTGCACCAGGATTTCGCGATTGCCCTCCCCGTTCTGTAAAGTGAGCGCCACGCCATCCTCCGGCAGGCATTTTCCCAACTGGATGGCAGCCCGGCGGGTTTGCCAGGATTTCACCAGAACCAGGGCGCAGCGTATCCCAGCACAGTCCCCCGGGCTTGCGGTTGCCCGCACAGGGTAGGTGTGCTGGCTGCCATCTGCTTCCACCAGCGTGACACCGTGCTCGTGCAGCTCTGCCAGTGCTGCGCGCCAGCTGCCGAGCATGGTGGTAGAGAAACCCGCAGCCGACAATCGGGCTGCAAACAGGCAGGCCATGGCGCCGGTGCCTACGATCAACACATCAGATTTTGTCTCAGCCATAGGTGTTTCGAGAGAACAGTTCCCCGCCTACGCTCAGCGGATACCTTCCTGGAAGCGCTGCCACTCCTCGTCGGACATCTCGATGCTGTGCTCCTCCGCCGGAAAGCGGCGTGCTTCCACATCCTCGATGTACTCCGAGAAGGCGCGCGCCATCTCGCCGTGCAGGTCGGCGTATTTCTTGACGAAGCGCGGGGTAAAGCGCTCGAACAGGCCGAGCAGGTCGTGGGTGACGAGCACCTGACCGTCGCAGCCAATTCCAGCGCCGATGCCAAGGGTGGGGATCTCCAGGCGTTGAGAGATGTAAGTAGCCAAACGCGTGGGCAGCGATTCAAGCACCAGGCTGAAGCACCCGGCATCCTGCAGCACCAGGGCATCCTCCACCAAGCGGCGGGCAGCAGCGGCATCTTTGCCCTGCGGGCGAAAGCCACCGAGCTGATTTACGCTCTGTGGGGTCAGACCGATGTGTCCCATGACCGGAATGCCGGCGGAGGTGATCGCCTGGATCGCCTCCACGCGCTCACGCCCACCCTCCAGCTTGACGGCGTCCATGCTGGCCTCTTGCAGGAAGCGACCGGCGTTGCGCGCAGCATCCTGAACGGAAGCCTGGTAGGACATGAAGGGCATATCGCCGACCAGCAGGGAATTGCTGGCGCCGCGCGCCACCGCCCGGCAGTGGTGCAGCATATCCTCCATGGTGACGGGCAGGGTGTTGGGATAGCCAAGCACGACCATGCCGAGTGAGTCGCCCACCAGGATGACATCCACACCCGCCTGCTCCATCGCCAGGGCGGTGGGGTAGTCATATGCGGTCAGCATGCTGATCGGCTCGCCGCGCTGCTTTTTGCGCCGCAGAGCCAGGGTGGTGACTTTTTTGCGTTCGGCTGTAGCCGTGGGGAGATCGATAGAAACAGCAGACATGGTACCCTCCTTAGGTAAGGTAGAGTCCAGGTGAGTGCAGGAGCACTCTCAATGGACGTTTGGATTACAGGTCCCGGTCGATAAGGATCCGAGCTAAGGCTATTATGCCGGATATCTGCTGGAATAGCAAGAGATAATAGGGGAAAAGGCGTTAACTCAGCCAGCGTACCCCATGCGGGACAGGTAAGGGGCAAACTTTTCCGCCATCACCTGCTGCTGCTCGGGAGTGGTCTTCTCGCGGAAGCGCCCGATGCGGCCCTGGTTGAAGTGGGTACCCTTCTGTCCCGGCTGCACCTGCCCGGGTCGGTATTTATCGATCACAGGACGCAGGGCAGGATCCGCCGCATCCAGGCCCAGGAAAGCCACCAGGCGGGCTGCTTCGGCGTCGTAATCCGTGAGCAGGGCTTCGAAGCGGGTGTGCAACGCCTGCTCGCATGCCATCCAGGCTTCCCAGATGCGCAGGTACTCCAGCATAAATTCTACGGCTTTATCGAAATCGGTCAGATGGGAGAAGGCATTGGGATTGCCCTTGCGCAGAGCGCGCTGCCCGTTGTCGTAGGCGGAAAGCAGGGCATCGCGCGGATCGCGGTAGATGTAGACCGGTCGCAGCAGGCTGCGGCGGATCAGAGCATGGGCAGCAGGGGTGGGGGCCGCGTGGGCTTTTACCACAAACGTGTTGCCGAGCAGGGACGGTATGAGAACACCTGCCAGACGCCAGGGGGTGAGAGCACCGATATTGCAGTTGACCTGGGTGAGGATACGTCCCAGGTGGTAGCGCTGGCGGATCTGACGGGCATCCTGCCCACCCGCGGCAGTGATCAGGTCGTGAGTCAGGTTGTAGTACCAGCCGGAGCCGGCGCGCGGCATGCCGACGGAGAGGATAAGCATGGCCCAATTATAAAGCGAAACCAGATAGACTCTACTCTCCGAGATCCACCAGGTCTTCCACCAACTGTTGGGTTTTGTAGGCCTCCCAGGCCGAGGTTTCTGGCTGAGAGCGCGTCTGGACGCAGTCGAGGAAGTGGGCAATCTGGTCCTGGAAGCCTCGACCCTTGAGGGTAGATATCCAGGAGGAGGCATAAGCTTCCTCCCAAACGCGCTGTTCGCCGCCATCAATAAGGACGACGCGTGCGAAGGCATCCACGTACAGAGATGCTCCGTCCCCGTGCAGGGCGTACTGTTCAAACCAATGCCCGGCGCGCATGCTGGACAGGATAACAGCCTGCCCGCCGCCCGGCAGGGCCACCATGCTGGCAGCCCCAGCGAAACGCCCGTCGCCTTGCTGGACGGTGCTGGTTGCGCGTCCCTCGCCGCAGAAATAACGCAGGATATCCACCACGTGCACCAGCTCCTCGTTATAGTGAGTTCGCAGGTCAGGATGAAAGCCGCTGTGGCGGTGCTTCTGCAGGAGGACTACCTGGGGACGGCGCTCACCCCACAGCTGGCGCGCCTTGCGGTGCAGAGGCGCATAGCGGCGGTTGAAGCCCACCATGAGCACGCGCCCGCCGGCATCGGCCTGCTCAGCCAGCATACGCGCCTCCCGGCTGGTGCTGGCAGCAGGCTTCTCTAAAAAGACGTCCACTCCGCCAGCCAGGAGGCGGCTGGCGATGGCGTAGTGCGCCGGGGTGGCGGCCAGCACAAAGGCTGCCTGGGGCTGCCAATCCAGCAGGCGCTCCAGGTCCGTGGTGCCTCTGGCAACCCGGTAGCGGGCCTGCAGGTTCTCAAGGACGGTCCCATCCCGGGTGCAGAAGAGCGGCTCGAGGCCGTCCCAGGCGCCGAGCAGCGGCAGGTAAGCTTTTTGGGCGATCTGGCCCAGACCGATGATGGCAACGCGCAGTTTCATAGAGAATTCCCTCGCTGATTCTCACCAGGGTGTATCCGGAGATGTTTCAGACTTACTGCTGACAAAATAAGGGAAGCAGAGCTGATCAGAGCCAAGTATATCTCAGCTCAGCGGACGAGGGCGCTGAATAATCCTACCAGCGCTCCGCCGGCAATCAGCCAGGTGGAATTGACCTTGTAGCGCGCCAGCAGTACCAGCGACACGAGAGCCTCCAGGATGGTCAGAGGGTCAACCAGCGAAGCTCGGCCAAGCTGCCAGGTCACCGCAGCCATCAAACCCAAGGAGGCGACGTTGACGCCATCCAGCAAGCCGCTGATCCAAGGCGAGCTGCGTATGCGCGGGATGAGCGGATTGGATAGAGCGACAAAGAAAAAGGAGGGCAGGAAGATGCCAAGCGTCGCCAGCAGGGCACCAGGCACGTCGCCCAGCAGATATCCGATAAAGGTCGCAGAAGTAAAGACCGGGCCGGGTGTGACCTGCCCGATAGCAATGGCATCGATCAACTGCTGGTCGGTGAGCCAGCCATAGCGGACGACAAAATCGGCGCGCAGGAAGGCCAGCAGGACATACCCGCTTCCGTAGAGCACCGAGCCGATCTTGAGAAAGGTAAGGAATAACACCGGCAGGCTGAACGGCACAGCAGCCTGAGCCAGCAGGCCCAATCCGCCTAACGGAAGCAGGAGAGCACTGATGCCCCGGGAGCGTACCTTCTGGAAATTCATAACGATTACCACCAGCAACCCGCCGGCAGCCAATAGCAAAATTTCGTTGACGCCCAGGAAATACAGCCAGACGATCAGAAACGCCACAACTGCGGTTAGAGCGCCCTTGACTGCTTTCCGTCCCAGACTCCACAATGCCTGGACGATGATGGCGATAACCACCGGCTTGATTCCGTACAACAGCCATCCAGCCTGAGGCGTGGCTCCATAATGCATGTAGACCCATGCCAGGCCCAATACGATTAACATGGCAGGCGTGATGAAACACACCCCGGCGGCGATCAATCCGAGCCATCCGGCGCGCAAATAGCCAATGTGGATGGTCATCTCTGTGGAGTTCGGCCCAGGGATCAAATTTGTCGCCCCCACCAGGTCCAGGAACTCCTGGTCGCTCAGCCATTTGCGCCGCACCACCGTCTCATCGTGCATCATGGCGATGTGAGCTGCCGGTCCCCCAAATGCGGTTATCCCGAGCCTCAGAAACAGCAAGACAACTTCTTTCAAGTGGGTGGCGTTGATATTTGTCATTACTGGCTTCCAGAGCTTTGTCCAGGCTCACAATTGGAATTGACCGGCGCATGTCGGCAGGGTATAATTAACGCTACAACACTATATCACAACCTTCGGGGCAGGGTGAAGCCGGGGCAGGACCCCAGCCAATTCCCGACCGGCGGTAAAGCCCGCGAGCGCCCGTAACAGGGCACACGATCCGGTGAGACTCCGGAGCCGACGGTAAAGTCCGGATGAAAGAAGGTTAAGCCCTCCTGGGGAGGGGCGCGGTGCGCCCATGCCTGGTAGGGCTGCCAGGAGCGCCGCATGGCGGCTTCTGGGCTGCCCCGAAAGCCAAATGGTTTTCGGGTTTATTTATCCAGCCTGGGAGCGCGCCACCAGTACGCTCGCCCCGAAGATATTTTTTCGGGGCAGATTTATTTAAAGCCTGCCCACGCTATGAGGTGAGCGATGGACCTGATAAGTCCTGGTAGGAGGCCGGAAACGTCCATGCAGCTTTTACGCAGCATGCGTCTACACCGCTCCGGCGTTTATCTGGGGCTGGTCTCGCTGGCGACTGCGCTGGCAGCCTGGTTCCTAGCGGCGCAGTACAGCGGGCTGCCGGCCTTCATGCTGCCCACCCCCGGGCAGGTATGGGCGCGCTGGATTGAGCTGCTCCAGAATGGCAGTTTGCTGCGGCACACCGGTGTTACCCTGCTGGAAATCCTGGTCGGCCTGTCTATGGGTGTCATTACCGCCAGTTTGCTGGGCTACCTGCTGGCGAAATCCGCCACCATCGAGCGTCTGGCATCCCCCTATGTCGTTGCCAGCCAATCGGTACCGGTCGTAGCCATCGCCCCGCTGCTGGTAATCTGGTTTGGTCCAGGTCTGTTCTCTAAGGTGCTCATCTGCGCCCTGATCGTATTCTTTCCGGTGCTGGTGAATACCATCGTCGGGCTGCGCTCGGTGCCCGAGGAGCTGCAGGACTTGATGCGCTCGCTGCAAGCCAGCCGCTGGCAAATGGTGCGCTATCTGGAGGTGCCTGCCGCACTGCCGGTCACGCTGGGTGGGCTGCGTATCGGCGCCACGCTGGCGGTCATAGGAGCTGTAGTCGGCGAGTTTGCCGGTTCGGATCGCGGCCTGGGATTTTTGATCAACGTGGGCCGCGGGCAGTACGATACCGCCCTGGTATTTGTAGCCGTTTTCACCCTGATTCTGATGGCCCTATGCCTGTACGGATCAGTGCTGTTCATTGAATCTCGTTGGCTTTCGTGGCGGCAGCGCCCAGACCAACCTATAATGAATCATAGATAGGAATCCACCTATGCACCGCACTACCTTCTACATCCTCGTCATCGTCGCATTAGCTATCTCCGCTTGCAGTTCGCTCCCGAGCGGTGGGCAGCAAACCTCCCCAACGAACCCGGAACCGACTCAGTCGCCGCTGATCAAGGTGCGCCTGCCGGTGGGCTACGTCCCCAACATCCAATTCGCGCCGCTGTACGTGGCAATGGATAAGGGCTACTTCGAATCATACGGCATCGATCTGGAGCTGGATTACAGCCTCGAGACGGATGCCCTTACCCTGGTAGGGGCAGGAGAGCTGCAGTTCGCGGTGGTATCCGGTGAGCAGGTGCTGCTCGGTCGCGCCCAGGGTCTGCCGGTGGTGTATGTGATGGCCTGGTACGAGGATTACCCGGTGGTGGTTGCAGCCATGGCGGAGCAGGGCATTCATACTCCGGAGGACCTGGCGGGCAAGCGCATAGGGCTGCCGGGACTGTTTGGGGCTAACTACATAGGCTTGCGGGCTCTGCTGAGCGCCGCCGGGCTGCAGGAGAGCGACGTAACCCTCGATTCCATCGGCTTCAACCAGGTGGAGGCCCTGGTCGCTGGCCAGGAGCAGGCAATCGTCGGCTACGCCTCCAACGAGCCTGTTCAGCTGCGCGCACAAGGCTACGATATCGACACCATCCTGGTCGCCGATTATGTCCAATTGGCCTCCAATGGGCTGATCACCAATGAGAAGACCCTGGCAGAGAATCCGGGGCTGGTGGAAGGCATGGTGAAAGCGCTCTCGCTGGGTATCTCCGACGCAATCGAGAATCCTAATGCAGCCTACACGAGCAGTCTAAAATATATCGAAGGGCTGGCGCAGGCCGATACAAGCGTGCAGAAAGAGATCCTGGTGACATCGATCGAGTTCTGGACGATGGACCCGGTTGGCTTCTCCGACCCAGCAGCCTGGAAAAACATGCAGGATCTGCTGTTGGAGATGGACCTGCTTGAAGAGCCGCTGGATTTGGATAAAACCTTTACAAATGATTATATTGAAGAGTAGGCAGCCCAGGGATCAACGATCAGGTGGTTAGCGTGAAAGATTCTAAGCATGTTGCAGTCGATCTACAGGATGAGCAAAAACCGCATCTGTCACAGGTCTCACTGGCGTACCGCACAGCGGCGATGGATGAGCTAGCCGCGCCGGAGGCCCAGCCTGTGCTGATGGTGCGCGAGCTGAGCGCGATCTTCTCCAACGGCGAGGAAGGCCTGCAGGCGCTGGATCGATTGACTTTCTCAGTCTGCCCGCAGGAGTTTGTATGTGTGTTGGGTCCATCTGGCTCTGGTAAGAGCACGCTGCTGCGCATCCTGGCGGGATTGCTGCCCCCCAGCCAGGGGGAGGTGATCTACCAGGGGACGCCAGTGAGCGGGCCGCGGCGAGAGGTGGGGCTGGTGTTCCAACGCGCCAACCTGATGCCCTGGCGCAGCGTGCTGCAGAATATCACCCTGCCTCTGGAGCTTCAAAGCCTGCCCCCTGAGGCCGCTTTGCAGCAAGCCCAGGAGCTTGTCGAGCTGGTCGGCTTGCAGGGCTTTGAGGATGCCCTGCCGCGCGATCTTTCGGGTGGGATGGCCCAGCGGGTAGCGATTGCGCGCGCCCTCGTGCATGATCCCGAGATGCTGCTGCTGGACGAGCCGTTTGGCGGACTGGATGCGCTGACCCGCGATCGCATGGGGGAAGAGCTGCTGCGCATATGGCAGAGGCGCCGGAAGACGGTCGTAATGGTGACACATTCCATATCCGAAGCGCTTTTCCTTGCCGACCGTGTGCTGGTGCTGAGCCCCAGGCCGGGCAGCCTGCGCCTGGACCTGACCGTTGATCTGGCGCGCCCGCGCGACGAAGGCGTGCAGTACACGCCGGAGTTTGGTGACCTGGTTAAGCGCGTCCGACAGGCGATCGGTTAAGCGGGCGCTGCTTATGAGCGGCGGATAAGAATTTGCGAGAAGGCTGGAGTACGCCTTCTCGCCGCGTAGGTGACATGGTAAGATTCAGCGCCAGATCGTAAATCTCCGAGGGTAGTCTATGAAGAAGAAAGCTGTACTTTTATTGGGGCTGGTAGCAACTGTGTTTATATCCCTGGCGCTGCCTGTGGTTGCTCCCGGTCAAGCCAGAGCTCAGGGTGAGGTGGTTTTCAAAGAACTGAATGTCGCCCTGTGGCCTGAGTATGATCGTCCCAGCGTGCTGGTGATCTACCGCATTACCCTGGCGGACAATACTACTCTGCCCACCGAATTGACCTTGCGCATCCCGGCAACGGCTGAGGTGAACGCGGTGGCAACCCGGCAGTCAGATGGCGGTCTGTTCAACGTCGCCCACACCCGAGTGGTCAACGGCGCGTGGGCAGAGATCCATTTCACAACCAGTATGCCTGGGACGCAGGTTGAATATTACGACAACACGCTCAGCACGTCCGGCCAGTCGCGCACCTACCAATACAGCTGGTCGGGCGATTACGCGGTAGACTCGCTGGGCATCGAGGTACAGCAACCGCTCAATGCCACCAACCTGGTCACATCACCCGGGCTGGGGGCCGGAAAAACAGGACAGGATGGGTTGGTGTATTACACCGCCAATATCGGTTCGCTCCCAGTGGGCCAGGGGTTCGAGCTCTCCCTGCAGTATGAGAAAGAGGGCGAAACCTTAAGCGCAGCTGGCCTGCAGGTGCAGCCCAGCTCCCCGGTGAGCGGCACAGCCTCGAGCTTGCGCAGCAAGTTGAGATCAGTCATGCCATGGGGATTGCTGGCACTGGGTTTGATCCTGATCGTGGGGGGCGGGATATGGTACTGGCAGTCGGGAAAGCGCAAAGAGGTACGCCAGCCGCCGCATCGCAGGCGCAAACCAGCGGTTGATGCCCGCGAGGCTGCCGAGCCCGATGAAGGCTATATTTATTGCCACTCATGCGGCAAGCGCGCTGCGCCCGGAGACCGCTTCTGCAGGGCATGCGGTACACAGCTTCGCAGCAGCTAAACACACAAAACCGGAGCCAGGGGAACAGGCTCCGGTTTTTTTTACAGGGCTTGGTTTTTCAACCCGCCGTTATACGGGTCGGCTGGGGTTGGGTCAGGCCAGCCACATCGCCGACCTCTGCCTTTATTACTGCCCTAAAGCTGCAAATGACGCTTCAAGCAGCGCTCGGGTGTAGGCAGGGTTGTGTACACCCAGGCTCTTGTCCTCGTGGGCGATATAGAGCCAGTTATAGAGCGCAGTGGCTACACCTTCGGGGGCCTCTTCCACGGTGGGATGGCCATCGGGAGTGTTTTCGCTGAGCACGCCCGCGGCAACCAATGCATCTCCAAGCTCGTCTAACTGCGCCTGGACCTCGGTCTGCAAGCCGTTGATGTCGAAGTTTTCGGCACCCGGATGGCAGGCCTCGCAGGCTGCAATGTTAGCTGTAAAGGCATGGCTGCCGCCTTCGCCGAGGTGACATCCCACGCAGGTGTCTTCCACCATCGAGGCGTGTGAGCTGGGGGTGCCTTCAGCACCAGCGCCGGCAACACCCAGCAGCATTGCGCTCTGTGGTCCGTGGTGAGGGCCCCAGTGTTCGGTGATCCCCGTGATCACTCCGTTTTCTGCAGCAGGGAACCCGCGCCGCGGCTGGTGGCAGTTGGCGCACAGATTGCCCTTGCCGCCATCGAAGGTCGCGCCTTCTATAGCGAAAAGCGCTACCGGATCGGTGGTCCTCAAGGCCCAATCCTCACCCGTGTAGGTGGTGTGGATCTGGTGGCATGCGCGGCAGTCCTGGCGGGTCGGATTTGGATCGCCAGCTTCGACCGAGCCCGGGTTTTGTCCGGCGGCGACCATGGCAGCAAAACCTCCGCCCGAGTGGCAGCCAGCACAGCCAGCGCTGGTAGCACGCAGAAACGACGCATTGGTCCCATGCAGAGACTCACCCCACGCGGTCTCCTTGCCGGAGATCAAGGTGGTGTCGTTGTGGCACTCCGCGCAGGTGAGATCAGTCATCACCGCATCCGCCCCGGCGTCACCTTGCGGTCCGGCGGGTCCGGCAGGTCCGGCGGGTCCAGCAGGTCCGGCAGGGCCTTGAGGCCCGGCAGGTCCAGCGGGTCCAGCAGGTCCGGCTGCTCCAGCGCAGGCCGCCAGAGCCAACGCCAACAGCAGCAAGGTCCCAATTAACAGATACTTCGTCTTCATAGCAGTCTCCTCTCGATATTGTGTGTCGTAATCAATTGAGCGTGTATGATTTGTTCTCCCTTTGATCATCTCCTTTCCAGCCACATGATCTGCGATCATCTGCGATCATCTGCAATCGAAAGTTTGGTCGTTTGCGGCGTTTTCCGGCAGACATACACACTTCTCCGACGCCGGTTAACTCAAACGACAGCGCAAGTGGCTTGTTTGTGCGGTATCTTATACCTTGATTATGAGAAACAGATTAGTGGCAATTGTCCTCATTCAAAGTGACAAAATATATATAAACCCGTATAAGTTTAAATTCATATAGGTAAATAGCCTTCCTTATCATGCCGTAGCCGTACATGGGCACACGTGATAGGGACCTCCTGGTTATTCCGGTGCTCCACTTTCGATCCACTCGATAACCAGATCGAGCTCTTCGGGGGTGAGCTGCCCAAAGTGCGGCGCTTCGCCTGATTGCACCTGCACCAGCAGGCTGTTCTGTGGATCACCAGGGATGATTACCGGACCGCTCTCGCCGCCAGCCATGGCTGCCTGGTAGCTGGTCAAATTCAGCCCCTGGATGGCGCTGCTTCCATGGCAGCTTCCGCAGCGCGCCTGTAACAGTGATCCGATAGCAGACTGGAATGTCAGCGGGGCACCGGATGGCGTGGGCATGGGAGTAGGTGTCGGCGGCAGTTGGGCGAGGATAATCTCACGCAGCCCCGGTGCATCGAAGCCGGCATACTCCCACACGCTGCCGTGGCAGGCACTGTTCGAGCAGAAGGACGAATTATCGCTGCCGCCCGGGTTCTCGGTGCTGTGGCAGTTGGCGCAGGTAGGATCGAAGACCTGGCGATGCATAGTGATCCAATTGCCGTTCAGGTGCGACTCTGGCTCAGGTCCACGGCTGATCTCGATATCGGCGACGAAATCCTGTGGGGTGCTGACCACTGGGATGGAGTGGCATAAGTTGCACTCCAAACGGATGGGCTCGCCTTCAGCGTTCATATGCTTGCCATCGTGACAGCGAAAGCAACCCGGGGAATCTTGATGACCAACATTGTTCGGATGGGAATCCCAATTGGAGTTTTGCTCAGGATAGACACTGTTGCTATAAGCCTGCTGCAAGCTGGCAATGGCAGTATCTATCTTGTCCCGATTCGCGCGGTAATATTCTGGGTAGTATGCCTGGTAATAATTTGCCAGCCCAGCGATGGCGCTCATCGCCGTATCTAATGACGCATACAGTGGACTGTAGAGCTCGACCGCCTTGGCGCGCACGTCTGGAATGTCTGCCGAGATCAGACCGCGCCCCATCATTTGATCTACCGCCTCCTCTGGCTGCGGAACCAGGTGGGTAATACGGTTGTGACAGGTGATGCAGTCCATCTCAATCAGTTCCGCAGTCTCAACCGTTTCAGCATCAATGCCCGATCCCAGCTCGATATATTCATCAATAGAGCCGTCGTCATTGGTTACCCGGATGTAGGGGATATGCTGTTCTTCGGAATCGGCTGCCAGGAACTGGACTCTGTTTTCGATATGCCAATGGATGCCTCGTCCAAGACCTTCGCGCTTGCTGCCGCCGCCCGTTTTCAGCACCAGGTAGGTGCTGATAGGGGTGTTGGTGTGATCATTGGCAAATTGCTTGATCTCGCGTAGACTATCGTCTGAGAATTTCTGGGGGGAATGGCAGAGCTCGCAGGTCTCCCGCGCCGGGCGCATTTCGTGGGCGCGCAGGGGGAACTCATAGGTCTTGAAGGTGGTAGCGATTACGTGACGAATATCGCCTGCTTTGCGGGAGATGCGGGTAGCGATGAAACCCTTGCCGATATGACAGTCCACACAGTCGACACGAGCATGTGGCGAGGTCAGATAGGCAGTGTATTCCGGCGGCATGGTGTGGCAGGTCTCTCCACAGAAAGGTGGCGAATTGGTGTAATCCCAGGCATATGCGCCAGCGGTAAGCACCAGAATGGTTAAGACCCCCATCACGGCATACGGGAGGACGCGCTGCCAGCGAGGTGAGTATTGTGGTGGAAAGAAGAATTTGGTTATTCGAGAGCGAAGCTGTCCCATAGCCTTTGACGGATTCTCCTACGTTTGAACAGCAGCCAACCTGTGATCGATTAATCTCTCGAAACTATATATATAAAATTAGGTATACTTACCCGTATATTTTACCTTAGTGTGGGATTAATTCAGATCGAGTTTTACCTTAGACCTGACAGTTATCTATATCGATAGCCAGGCTGAACAAGTCTTGAGATTTGCTGGAAGAGTATCGGAAGGCTTCTAATACTTTTTTTCATCATGTCTCAGCGATCATTAATCTTTGTGTGTGACAATCTACGTTAGACTTAATCACTTATTTGCCTTATTGCTGACATAACTGCAGGCGAAGGATTGGAGAAAGATATGATGGAGCAGACTGCCACGACAACCACACAAACCAGCAGCACAGGCCGCGCTAAGTTTCTTATCGGTGGACTATTAATTGTCGCTGCGGTGATCTATCTGATCGTCTCTTCTACGCAAGCAAGCGCACAGTACTTCCTGACCGTCGATGAAGTGATGGCAAAAGGCAGCGGTGTTGCCGGAAAAGATCTGCGTATCTCTGGCGCAGTCATCGGCGACTCTATTAAGTACGACCCTCAGACGCTGACGCTCACTTTCGAAGTAGCTCACGTCCCGGGTGATAATGACGAGATCGAAGCCCAGGGTGGTCTGGCGATGGTTCTGCATGATGCAGTAGCCGATCCGAACCGGGCGCACTTGCAGGTCGTCTATAACGGTGTAAAGCCAGACCTGCTGCGCAACGAGGCGCAGGCGATAATGACCGGCAAGCTTGGCGCAGATGGAACTTTTGTAGCGGAAGAGCTTCTACTCAAGTGCCCGACCAAATACGAGGAAGCTGTCCCAGGGCAGTCTGAAGGATAACCCCTCATAAATGAACACGATCGCAATATTCTGATACTGGTACGATAGCATATTCCGTATCGCCTTCGGGTGGTACGGAATACGTTGTCAGAAACACAGGAACCTTATGGTTGCTAACCTTGGCTACGGTGTGCTGGTAATCACATTTTTGGTCGCGTTGTATGGCATTGTCGCGGCAATCTACGGCGTGCGCAAGAATGCCCCTACCTGGGTGGACAGCGCTCGCAACGCGATGCTGCTGACTTTCCCCTTGTTAAGCCTCTCGGCGTTAAGCATCATCTACCTGCTGGTCAACGGTCACTATGAGGTGGAGTTTGTCGCCTCAGTAACCAGCAACAGCATGCCCACCTATCTCAAAATCACCGCATTATGGGGTGGTCAGGCCGGGTCATTGGTGTTCTGGACCTGGCTGATGTCCGCTTTTGCTTCAGCAGTGACGCTTCGTAAATGGGAGCGCGATCGGGAGTTCCTGCCCTGGGTAATCGTGGTTTCGCTAGTCACCCTGGCATTCTTCCTGATAATGATCCTGTTCTTCGAGAACCCGTTTGCCCGCATCTGGAGTGTTCCCCTGGGGACTCCGGTGGTGGCGATGTTCCCACCTGCTGGCGCTCAGCTGTTAGTTCAGCCAGACGGGCAAGGACTGAACCCGTTGCTGCGCCACCCCGGCATGATTATCCACCCGCCAATGCTCTACCTGGGATTTGTCTCCTTCGTAATCCCCTACGCCTTCGCAATTGCCGCCCTGGTGACCGGGCGCAATGATGACCGTTGGATCCGCCTAACCCGCCGCTGGACGCTGGTCGCCTGGCTTTTCCTTTCCTTAGGATTGCTGCTAGGCGGGCGTTGGGCTTATGACGTGCTTGGTTGGGGCGGCTACTGGGGCTGGGACCCGGTGGAGATCGCCGCCTTCATGCCCTGGCTGACCGGTACAGCCTTCCTGCACTCGGTGATGATCCAGGAAAAGCGCGGCATGCTCAAGCGCTGGAATATGGTGCTGGTCATCCTTACCTACGACCTGGTCATCTTCGGCACCTTCTTAACTCGTTCTGGCGTACTGTCGTCGGTGCACGCTTTTGCACAAAGCGCCATCGGACCACTGTTCTTCGTCTTCATTGGCCTTACTTTTATTACCTCGGTATCGCTGCTGCTCTACCGTTGGAACAGCCTGGAATCCGAAGCGCAGATGACATCCGTGTTCTCCCGCGAGGCCCTGTTCCTGCTCAACAACCTGCTGTTCATCGGCATTCTGGTGGTGTGCTTCTGGGGTGTGATCTTTCCGCTCATCTCCGAGCTGGCGACCGGGCAGAAAGTGACGGTCGGCCCGCCGTTCTACGAGCGCGCCACCGCGCCGCTGTTTGCCGGGCTGCTGTTCCTGATGGGAATTGCGCCGTTGGCTGCCTGGCGGCACTCCACTGCCCGTACACTTGGACGGGCAATGTGGAAGCCATTCCTGGCTTCGCTTGTGGTGATCGTCCTGGTGATGGTAGCCGGCGTTCGCTCATTGGCTGCTCTCCTGGGTTTCTGGCTGACGGCATTTGTAGTCTCGGTGACCCTGTACGAATTTTGGCGTGGGGCAGTGGCTCGCCACCGCAAATCGGGCGAATCGCTGCCATTGGCGTTGTGGCAGCTGATCGGGCGCAACCGCCGGCGTTACGGCGGCTATGTCATCCACCTGGGTGTGGTGCTGATGGCGATTGGCATCATCGGCATTGAGATCTTCCAAACCGAGACACAGGGCACCATCGCCCAGGGCGAGCGAATTACGCTTGGGGAGTATGCCATCAGCTATGACGAGCTGGCGACTTTCGATACAGCCGATGGTCGCAACGTCGCCCGGGCCGTGGTCAGTGTCTATAGAGACGGCGAATATGTGGGTGAGCTGCACCCGCGCCGTGATTATTATTACGAAGCGCAGCAGCAGATGACCATCCCGGGGGTGCGCAGCACCTGGGAAAATGATTTTTACGTGCTGCTTGTGGATTGGCAGCCAGTCTCGACCATCGGTGCAACATTTAAGATCTACAACAATCCGCTGGTCAACTGGCTGTGGTTGGGTGGATTTGTGTTCATCCTGGGCACCATGATCGCCGCCTGGCCGGATAAAGATCCCCAGCCCGTAGCGGTGAAGTCGCGGCAGCGCAGGCTGGCGACATCAGAGGCTTGAGAGAGGCGCAGTAAAATGAGGAAGTATACACTGGCGCTGCTGGTCGTCCTGGCGCTGATCCTGCCGGCAACCGGGGTTGGGTTGGCCCAGGGCGGCGAACCCACCACCCCCACGGACGACGAGGTGAACGTCATTGCCAAGCAGCTCTACTGCCCGGTGTGCGAGAATGTTCCCCTGGACGTGTGCGGCACTCAGGCCTGCACCCAGTGGCGCGAGCTGATCCGCCAAAAATTGGGCCAGGGATGGAGCGAGGCGCAGATCAAGCAGTACTTTGTGGACCAGTACGGCGACCGCGTTCTGGCAACGCCGCCCGCGCGCGGCCTGAACTGGCTGGTGTATGTCGTGCCGCCGCTGGCTATCCTGGCAGGGATCTACATCCTCTTCCGCGCCTTCCGGTCCTGGAGGCAGCCTGCCGTCCCTGCTACTCCGGTGCAGGAGTCGACCGGAGCAGATGATTACGTCTTACGGCTGGAAGAAGAGCTGAAAAAGCGCTGATCGACCCTGGCGCACACATCACACAAAATGGGTTTATACTCTGATTACCAATAAACTTATCCATGGCGACTAATCCACCCGAGACTGATGCTCCTCAAGCCCCATCCCGCAGCCGCCCCCACTGGGGGCGTATCTTTGTCTGGATTGGCGTGCTGGCTTTGCTGGCGATCCTTGCCCTGGGGCTGCGCCGCGCCCAGGAAGGGCCGATCGGCGTCGGCGACACCGTTCCCAACTTTACCCTGACGACCTTCGATGGCGAGACGATCAAGCTGACCGATCTGAAGGGCAAGGTGGTGGTGCTCAATTTCTGGGCGTCGTGGTGTAAACCCTGTGAACAGGAAGCGGCTGACCTGGAAACTGCATGGCGCCTATACCAGCCCCAAGGCGAGGTGGTCTTCCTGGGAGTCGACTACGTCGATACGGAGCCGGAGGCGCTGGAATATCTGGAGAAATTCGACATCACCTACCCCAACGGGCCAGACCTGGGCACGCGCATATCACAGGCTTTCCGCATACGGGGTGTGCCGGAGACGTACATTATCGACCAGCAGAACGTGCTGCGGTCCTTCCAGATTGGCCCGTTCAGCAGCCTCTCGCAAATTCAGACCATGATTGATCCCTTGCTAGCAGAGTAACCCCAAGGCGGGTGCAGCGCTGGAAAAATCTAGAATCCACTTGAAGCGTATAATACATGGACCTTGGCTCAATCTTTCTCATCCTAAGCCTGCTGCTGCTGGTAGTCTTGTTTATCAGCCGCCCCCTGCTTGAGAATCGGTCGGTCGCGGTCAGCCAGGAAGAGCATGAAATGTCTGCTCTGTTGGCAGAGCGCGACCGGCTGCTTAACGCTCTGCAAGAGCTGGATTTCGATTATGCTCTTGGAAAGATCCCGGAAGCGGACTATCCCGCTCAGCGAGCAGCACTTGTGCAGAGGGGGGTCGACGTGCTGCGCAGACTGGATGAGATGCAAGAGGACTCCAGCACCCAGGATATGGAGGAGCGTATCGAGGCAGCTATCATGGCGCGCCGTGCGGATGCCGAAGCGGTGGCTGCGCCAGCAGGCCTTAACGGCGCTGGCATGCTGCGCCCGTCTGCGGTGGCAGCCGGGCCGGATGATGAGCTGGAGGCATTGATCGCCAGCCGGCGCCGTGGTCGCAAAGAGAAGTCGGCTGGTTTTTGCCCACAA